>OMGY01000094.1_pt1 | contig 92599 bp, 81 predicted proteins | sample 1674461 | NCBI WGS metagenome assembly OMGY01 (sample SAMN05578579, study PRJEB25193) | human gut metagenome | biome: Human Microbiome; feature: human-associated habitat; material: feces | host: Homo sapiens | place: USA:Birmingham | reverse complement strand
CTAAATATGTAAGTTCCATACCTATCACCTCCCTGCCAGCTTATTTCGCCTGCCCGTTAGGGGACGATCAATTAGCTTATGGCGTAAGGAGGGAACAACCGCCTACCGTTTAGAGTATGCCCATGTATTAAATTATATCATAGATATCGAATTTTGTCAATTTATTCATAATTCGCCATTGGCGAATGTTAAAACAATACTTGACAATAATAAAAAGTGGTGTATAATAATCACAAATGATATAATAGCTGAAGCCACTGGTTTCACGAAAAAAAGCCTAGAGGATTGTGCCCTCTAGGTTTTAAATTGTGCTGACTATTATAAATCCATAAACGATTGATTATTTTGACTAAATTTTGCGATATCTCTTCCTATATTCTCCAATTCTGGGTATATATTTGCTAAATACACATTCATATATTTAAGGTATTTTACAAAGTCTTCTTTTAAATTTTGAGGAATTATGATTTTAGCTAAAAATGGTTTGATTTCATTATTTTTATCCTTAAACCAATATTTATGATATTCATTTAAAGAACTAATGATATCCATGGCTTTAGAAGCCTCTGTGGTATTATGATTATTGTTGTTGTTTACATATGAATAAAGATCACTTTCAGCTTGAAAGTCCATTGCAACAAAATGTCCCTTTTGTTTGGTAATTCGATCACTGAGTATTGAAGTTGATATTGCTAATGGTTTGTGTTTTAAAATATATTTTTTCTTATCATTAAATAAATCTTTTAAATCATTTTTTGGTTCAAATAAAAATCTTTTAGTTTCATCATTTATATTTTTTCCTATTGATAAATTTGGAATAATGCCGTTTTTAATAATGCTATTTTGGTCATTATATAAAGTATTATTCATTCTATATGGATTTAAAACCCATATTACAGCGTCTTGGTATAAATCTTCATTAAAATATTTTCCATCCTTATTAGTACTAGTACATCCGGAAAGTAGTCCATCATTAGGCATATATAAACATTTAGGAATAAAAAAGCTATCTAAAGCAAAGAATAAAGCAGTTAAGGGCTGTTCAGTCCAATCTAGAAAGTGTGTAGGAATAAAATAATGCTGCATATAGGCAATCCAATCTGCTTCTGTAGTAAGAGTACCCTGTAGTTCTAAAGGTCGTGACGACAAAGCCACAAATTCATTATAAGCATCTAACAAATAATTATAATGATTTATATCTTTTATTCTAAATAATGAACTTTTTAAATCCCAATTAATATTACTTTGCCCTCTAAACCACAGCTTCTCATTGTTATCGCTCAAAAAATTATACATTTGTTTTAATGCTGAATTAAAATCACCAATATCATTAATTACATATTCATATAGTGAATAACAATAATTGGCATCGGCTGGATAATTTGTATCAATGTTTATTTTATCAAATTTAATTGTATTATTAGATTCATTGTTATTAATGTTTTTTAATTCTTTTAATTTTTCAAATGATATTTGATTGTAAGATAGATTAATTAGATTTATCATCCAATCATCTTGTTTGTTGTTATAAATTTTATTTTGTTCCTTCCATAATTTGTTATTGTCATTATCAAATTCATTAAAATCGAGAGTATTAATCATTTCATTCATCAAGTCAGAAATCAATAAATAATTTTCATCGAACTGTGTACAAGCTCTTTCTATATCTGTTAAAATATTTGTTAATTGATTATTATTACTACATGAATATACTTTTTTACATATATCCGCTGCTTTCGTAAAAATATCTTGTCTTTCATTTTCATTTAATTTGTAATGTTCTTTTAAAATTAAAGGCACTCTAGTGCAAGCTTGCAACGTTTCATCTTTTAATATAGTTTGACGATATCTTGAAAATACAATTAATGAAATATAATCTTCTGCTTCTAGTTTCGTATGTTTTATCATAAATTTGTCAGCAGTAGCTTCTCTTATTCCACTTAATACTCCATCTATTTCATTCCAAATGTTTATTGAATTTTCAGTGTTTATATTTAATTTGTCTTTACCAATTTGCTGAAATACAGCATTTTTTAAATTCTTAATTAAAAAACTTAATTCGTTAACATCATCATATTTTTCAATATTGTCTTTATTACATATCTGCCTGTATGCCCTTTGTAAGATTTGATAAAATTTATTCCAAGAGGCTTCAAAATTAATATAATTTATATTCTTTAAATCAATTATTTCTATAATAGTATTTCTCGTTGCTTTTATTATACTACTCATGTCATTAGGTATTATTGTTTCACTAAGTTTACAGAAAAATATACAACAAGTTATTACTAATCCATAATAATTTCTCTGTGATCTATTTGTAGGGCTTATATAGTGCCCTATTTCATGATACATAAGAGGATAGTATGCATCAATATTATGAAAAGCATCATATGGTAAATATATTGAAAGTATTTTTTGCTCTTCCTTAGAAAGCACGTTAAATAACTTAGAACTAACTAAAGGAACAGCTTCAAAGTTGATAAAGGGAATTAACTCAGATTGATTTTTATTACCATACAAATAAACATAGGTTAAAATATTTTTTACTATATTATAATAACATTTTATAATTTTGTCATGTGAAGCGATATTTCTAAATAAACTTTGAATTATATCTATATCATAATTTCCGTTTTGGACAATCCGATATATAGTTTGTTTGAAAATTTCAACCAAATCTTTAATATACGAAAAAGGTAAATTGCTTAAGTTTTCTTCTTTATACTCCCTTAATATATCGTTGATAACTTTACAAGTTGCTTTATACTGAATTTCAAGATCATTTTTATCATTGGTTGAATCGGTCATTTGCATAGCACGATAATATTCATACTCAAGTATATCTAACATATCCTCAATAAATGGATTATTATCGTTATTTCTTTTCCTTTTCTTTTCACTAGGATTTATATTACCTTTATTAATGTTACAGGGAATCTTTTTAGAATATTTATCAGAATTAATTTCTTTAGAAAATCTTGTATAGCACTGTTGTATGTTATTCTTATAATAATCTAATTCACTTTCAGGATTTAATAATTTCGTGTAAAGAGTGTTAGTAAGTAATCGTATAGGAAGTCTGATTGAAATGTCATACTCTCCTAATGTCGAATAAATTTTTATATTATTTTTATAATTTTCTTTAATATTATTATTATCATAACATCCTATTTCATCTAATATAGGTATCAAAATTTTTTCTAAATCTATCCAATTATTATAGGTTAATTGAATATTAGCAAATCCATTACTGTTTGAAAATAAATTTTCCTCCTCATTTGATAATTTAAATGATGTTACCATAGTATAAGATGATGAAAAAATTTCAGAATTATCATCATCTTTAGCTTTTTGAATATTTTCGACAAATGTAATAAATTTCTCAAAGTCATCAAAACAGCAAATAGCACATATATCATGTGAGTTTAAAGAACCATAAAACTCAACCTCATAATTTTTTGTATTAATAAATTTTTTTCTTAATAATTCACATGCATTAGATATAATTTTATAATCTTTATCATTAACTTTACTTGAGATGTACGAATCCCTTAAAGTTATCAATGTAATACCAACGAAGTTAAATGGTAATTTCTGGTTTGTGACTTTATCAAAAAAATTATCCCCTTGGGGATTAGTATCGTATACATATATTCTTCCTGGAGGCATTTCCAACCGTTCTTTAGACATTTCCATTAGTGAAGTGTGAATAAATTCAAATGTCCCCCATACAATATCATTAGTTTTCAAAAATGGAGCCTTTTTCAAAAAGTCAATTCCAAAAATATTTTTATTATTCATTTATAATTATACGTAGTTAAAAAAATAAATTACAGATAGTTTCCTACCTCTACGCATCCTCCCTTTATGTAAAATGTGTTCTTTACTGTCCCCTTTTTCCTACAGCCGTTTTTTTATATTTAAATGTTACAATAAATTGCAAACAACTACTCATACAGATAGAGTAGTTGTTTGCATTATTAATTAATTGTTGATGAAAGTAAATCTTTCAACTCTTTAATTCTACGTTCTAATTTTTCTCTGCTCTCTTCAGAAGTAGTACGAACCCCTTTATTATAAAAACCCTTTTCATGATCAATTTTGTAAAAACTATTCTTTACATCTGATACACCATGCTGTTTATACATAGTTTTATTATTACTCATTATACTTACTCCTTTTTATTGCTATGAACCTAACCATTTAATTTGGTTTGTTATTATTATATAATAAAAGTTTATAATATGCAATAGGTTTTTATCAATTCCAAAAATTTTGTGAATTTTAACAAATAAATTAATGGTCATAATAATATTATATACTTAACTTGTTATAAAAGACTCTTTGATTTTTGGAATTATTTTACCATAATTGTCAAATAAAGTCAAAAAAGTAAGTTTAGGAGACTTCCTTTAAATTAAATATGTCGAATTAACACCATTGACAATTATTGGTATAAATGATATATTATATATACAGTACTGTAAATACTATGATATAAGAGGTTTATAAAATGAAAGTATCTTTAAAGAAAATTATAACATCATTGTTTGCATGTATACTTTTTACTGTATCTATGATAAGCAATATTATGGTAAGTGCAGCATGTCAGCCAAAGCTTTATCTTTTGGCAAATAATATGCGGACTTATACAGCTAAGCCGGGAGAAACTGTAACAATTACTTATAATGTTGATGCACCGATATGTACTTGGTGTGCTACAGGAGTTCATATCAATTATGATAAGAGACTTACAACAAAAATTAATAATCGAACTGGAGGATTCGATTATACAAAAGGTCCGGTAGCCTCTTATCTGTCTATGATTGTTGAACCATATGAAATTGACGGGTTTAAAGGTGTGTTTGTATGTACGTATGGATCAGGTAATGATAATGATGGCAGTGGTACAGTTATGTCATTTGAAGTTGATGTTCCTGCAAATGCAAAGTCCGGAGATAAATATCCGATTGAATTTTGGTTTCGTGAAACAGAAAATGCCAAAGATATATTTACGGATTATCTTGGTGATAAATCAATAACTGAATATGCATTTGCAAATGCAAAAAATTGTTCAATTGTAATTAAGTAATTTAATATCTTACATAATAAAGCACGTCATTTGACGTGCTTTATTATTGTAATTCTCCAATGGCGAATTGATCAAATCTCCAAATCATAACTTTGGCTGTTTTTCTTTTGTGTGGAATTATGAGAGTTAAGTTTCTGCCTGTCAGCTTCGGTTTCCAGTTCAAAGGACTTAACATTGTCCTTGCCCAGAAGATTTTCCTTGTTGTCAAGATTAAGCTGTCTGTCCAGTTCAGACTGCCTTGCAAGCTTTGTTTTCAGTTCCTGTTCTTTTAAAAACGGCTTTGTAAGCTCGGCCTTTGAGTTCTCAAGCTGAGTATTAAGAGCTTCAATTTCAGACTTGTACTCGTCGATTTTTTCTGGAATGTGATTAATGGCATTGTCAATTCTGGTAAGATTTCCTGTATCACTGCTGCTAAGAGTGATTCTGTAGCTGCCGTTACCCTTAATGTCCATTTTTATGTCGTTTGACAGTGCGTCAAAGAAAATTTCCATACTAAATCCTCTGTACTGTCCGATCTCAGTTCTTGCATTTGGGTTTCCGGTAAGCGCTTTTGCAGCAGCTTCTATCAAAGCAGTTCCGGCTTCTTTTTTGTCTGCATAAACATGATCGTTTATTGTCATTCCGGAGAATATAACATTTCCTTCGATATCACGCTTCAGAGGATTTTGCTCGGTAATTTTTGAATCAGCCAGAACGGCATTTAAATTTTCTTTTGCTTTTGCAATACTTTCGGGAATATGCTTTAAAACATTGTCCTCAAGCTTATAACGCTGATTCAGATATGCCGATTTTAAAGTCTGAAGCTTGTGAACTTCTATATCAATTTCCATTTTTTCACGGATAAGCGGATTACCTGCACAAAGTGCTTTGACCTCTGCAAATTCCATTTCCGACTGTGAAACATCCTCGCAGACTCTCACAGGATTTTTGCTTGTCATGATCTGAGAAATAAAGCCTTGCTTAGTTTCAAGGGTTTGGAAACGATATGCGTCAAAGGTATCCTTTGTAACGTAAATGTACTCGTGAACCTTGTCGTTCATATTTCCCTGACGTTTCATACGTCCTAAACGCTGTTCCATGTCACGGGGTTTCCAGGGTGCATCAAGATGGTGCATAGCATAAAGCTTGTTTTGAATGTTAGTTCCGGCACCCATTTTTTGCGTTGAACCCAGAACAATACGTATTTCTCCGTTTCTTACTTTGTCAAAAAGACGTTCCTTGTCCTGCGGTTTTTCATAATCGTGAATAAAAGCGATTTCATTTTCAGGGATTCCGTTAGCGATAAGCTTGGATTTTACATCATCATAAAGATTAAAAGCGTCTTTCTTAGGCGTGGAATAATCACAGAAAATAACCTGAGTGAGACGTTCGTCCGCTGTCTTTTTCCAGATATCGGTTACATTGTTTACGCACATATTGATCTTAGTGTTGGGTTCATCAGGAAGCAGAGGATTTATAAGTCTCTGATCAAGACCGATTTTAATACCGTCGGTGGTAACCTTAAGCATATTGTCAACATCGGGAGTGACCTGCTTGTTGTGAATCTTTTCCGCACGTTCCGACAGGGACTGTATTAAATTTTTCTGTGTTACCGTAGGCTCGGCAGCAATAATGTGACGTTCGCATTCAGGTTCGGGAAGATTTAAGTCCTGGGCGGTTTTTATGTCAGCGCACTCCTTGAAAGCGGTCATAAGCTCAGGAAGATTGCTGAATTTTGAAAGTCTGGTTTTCTGCCTGAAGCCTTTGCCTGTAGGAGCATATTCAAGCTTTGTGACCTTTTGCGCAAAGTTTGCCGCCCATGCGTCAAAGTGGGTAAGACCGCTTTCACGTAGATAGTCAGCCTGTAAATATTTCTGCATAATGAAAAGTTCCGTGATACTGTTGCTTACCGGAGTACCCGTAGCAAAAACAATGCCTTTTCCGCCTGTCAGCTCGTCAAGATACTGACATTTAATGTATAGATCCTGAGTTTTCTGAACTTTTCTGTTAGCCGCAACTCCTGAAATATTGCGCATTTTAGTTGAAACGCTTAAATTCTTGAACATGTCGGCTTCATCAATAAACAGCTTGTCTACACCCATTTCCTCAAAGGTAACCACGTCGTCCTTTATCGGCTTTTCAATAAGCTTTTTAAGCTTAGCTTCATAATCACGTTTTGTGCGCTCCATGTCCTTGACGGTAAAACTCTCGGCATTCTGCTCTTTCATTTCAGCAATGTCATTGATAAGCTCATTGATCTGATCTTGAATGAACTGTTCCTCACGTTCTTTTGAAACGGGAATTTTAATAAGCTGAGAGTGACCAATAATAATGGCGTCAAATTCGCCTGTTGCAATTTTGGCGCACAATTTTTGGCGGTTTTCTTTCTTAAAATCGTCTTCATGTGCAATTAAAATATTTGCATTAGGGTACAGTGTAAGAAAATCATTTGCAAACTGTTCGGTCATATGATTTGGAACGGCAAGGAGAGATTTATTGTGCAGTCCCAGACGTTTTCCCTCCATGGCGGCGGCTATCATTTCATAGGTTTTGCCTGCCCCAACCTTGTGTGCAAAAAGAGTGTTACCGCCGTATAAGGCGTGTGCGACAGCGTCCTTTTGATGTTTCTTAAGGGTTATTTCCGGATTCATTCCTGCAAAAGTCAGGTGAGAACCGTCATATTCACGGGGACGTATAGAATTATACAAAACATTGTATTTTTCAACCAGATATTCCCTTCTTTCAGGGTTTTTGAATATCCATTCACGGAAAGCGTTTTCAATAAGCTCCTGTTTCTGACGTGCAAGGAGAGTTTCATCATGATTTATCACGTATTCTGTTTTATCCTTTTCAGGATTGTAAACAGGATCGTAAACGGTAGTATCGATCATGTTAAGACTGTCCTCAAAAATGCTGTATCCGGATTTTCGGGACGTACCGTATGCAGTATTAGACTTGATATTATCCTTATCAAGAGACTTATTCATAACATTCCATTTAGCAGTTGCAGGGTTATGCTGAATTCCTATGTAATTATTGTCTATTCCCAGATTACGGGAGAACTTTGGGGTTTCAAAAAGCTCATACATAAATTCCTGAATGTACTTATCGTCTATCCAGGGAGAACCGAGCTTAGCAGTAATATCTCCTGCTTCGATACGGTCTGGCATGGCGGCTTCAAGAGCGGAAACGTTTTCAGTAAAATCAGGATTTGGTTCAGCTGCACTCTTAGCAACGGCAAGCTTGTTTCTGATGTTTCCGGAAAGATATGCGTCTGCGGTTTCCCATGCAGACGTTTCAGGATTTAAGAAAATAACGCCTTTAAGATCTGAAATTATTTCACTTTTTTCTTTTCCGTCCATAAGTTCGGACATGAAATCAAGGTCGACGCCTGCTTTTTCAGAAATGGAAACGGCAAGAGCGTCTGCGGCGGTATCGGTGTGCGTTATCCTTACAGGAGGCTGTAAGGTTCGTTTTGTAAAAATGTCCGCTTTACCGATAAGCTTGCCGTCCTTGACCTTTTCCAGTGAAAGAACAAGGGGAAGTGAAACGTCCTCACGGAAAATGTCTCTATTGGTTTTATCATTTAATAATCCGTTTTTCTTTGTGAAATCATCATAAAGCTGATTCAGTTCTGTACGTTTTGAAATAATCGCTTCGTCCGAGTAACCTTCAAGCTGCATATTAAGCAGTTCACGGACGCATTTTGAAATAGCTGCTATTCCGCTTACACGCTCGTATCTCTTTCCGGTAAACGGGATTTCAGTCATAATGGAATTTTCACGGTAAAATATTTTACCGTCAATTTCAGCGTATGAGAAATTTTTGACCGTCGGATCGGCAGGAAGAATTTCAGGTTTAAATTTGTCCTTTTTCTTTCCGGAGGGTTTTGCAATAACAGACTTTTCAGCGGTATAATTTCCTTTTATTTTCTTTACCGCTTCATTTAAAATAACTTTAAGATCGGAATTTTCAAAAGGAACGACCATAGTACCTTTGCCGTAAAGCTTGTTTCCCTCTACAACTTTTCCCAGAATCATTTCCGGATTTTCAATAAAATAATTGTTAATTGTCAGACCGTCTGGATTTTTTGAGGTATACACCCAATCGGGCGCAATATCTATCATTTTTTCACGTTTCCGGAGAAAAATAATGTCGGAGGTAACTTCCGTTCCCGCATAGGATTTGAAAGCATTATTCGGAAGTCTGACAGCGCCCAGTAGCTCTGCACGCTGAGAAATGTATTTTCTGACAGAGGGATTATTTTTATCAAGAGTACCGGAAGAAGTGATAAAAGCGATTACGCCTCCCGGACGTACCTTGTCCAGAGTTTTTGCAATAAAATAGTCATGGACCGCAAAATTGTATTTGTCATATCTGCGGTCTGAAATTTTAAAACCTCCGAAAGGAATGTTGCCTACAGCGACGTCAAAGAAATTGTCTGAGAAGTCACGCTTTTCAAAGCCGGTGATCTGAATGTCAGCATCAGGATAAAGAAGCTTTGCAATGCGGCCAGAAACGCTGTCCTTTTCAACTGCGTAAATACGTGAGTTGTCTGACATTGATCCCGGCATTTTACCAAGGAAATTTCCTGTGCCTGTAGAAGGATCGAGAACAGAACCGCCGTGAAAACCCATATTTTCAAGAGCCGAATATATTGATTCAATAATGAACGGGGGAGTATAAAAGGAATCAAGAACTGAAGCACGTGCGGCATTGTATTCTTCGTCAGTAAGGAGACTTTTAAGCTCTGAATATTCCGCAGACCATTGTTCATTTTTAGAATCAAAAGCGGCGGACAATCCGCCCCAGCCAACGTATCTGGAAAGTATTACTTGTTCTTCCGGTGTTGCAGGTCGATTTTCCTTTTCAATCATTTTCAGCGTTCTGATAGCTTCGGAATTCGCCTTGAATTTCGATTTAGCGCCGCCTTCGATGATAAAATCACCAGTAATTTTGAAGTTTTCAATTTTCATGTCAGACTTCATAGATTTTTTAGCTTGTTCAACGGTTTTGTCAGTATGGTCGATATATTCATAAAGATCGCTGTTCAGCAGTTGGTTGTATGAGATATTTTCAGTGACGGAAAAAGCGCCGCTGTCCCTTGTGACCGTACACTCGTCGGTTATCCACGGAAATGCGCCTGTCAGAGAAACAACTTCGCTGATATTACCCGTAATCTTATGACGAAATCTGTCACCTACAGTAATCTTCTGCGGAATATCTGGCTTGTTATTTTCTTCAGGATTTTTTGCATCTGATTCTTCAATATTATTTTTTAAATCGGAATTATTATCAGGTTTTGTAAATGTTATTTCAGATTCAGGTATGACCTTAGAAATCACATAAGAAATCTCATCATATTCGTCAGCTGTAAGAACTTCTGATATGTCAATATTATTCGTTAAATTTCCCCACTTGTCAGGAATTACGAATTTATTCCAGTTTTGCCCATCAGTATTAAAAATCACTTTATCACTGCTGTCAGCGTTTGGATTAAGACCTTTTTCGGAAAGACGCTTTTTCAAGTTGGTATTTGCTCTGATTTCGATTCTTGAAAGAGTTCCTTTATTTTTAATTGTATTTATATAGGCGTTTTCAATATCGAATAAATCTCTGCTGATTTTACTGCTTTCAGGCAAAATGCCGTATTCTTTAAGGATATTCTTTGCTCTTTCCGTATGTATTTTATCAGATTCACTATCTGAATCGTAGTATTTCAAAATATATTTTGCATGATATATACGGTCATCTATATCGGCTTTGGTAATATATTCGCCTTTGGATACCAGTTCTGAAATTCTTTCAGCGACTTCTTTCCAGGAAAGATAAATTTTTCTGCCCTCCTCATTGTCATACTTACGGTTAAGAATAATTTCAATGCCTTTTGAATTGTGATTTGCAAAGGCATAAAATTCATTTCCCGAATGACCGCCTGTACCGTACTCCTCTTTAAGCATTTTGGCGAATTCATTTATAGAGTGGCTTTCTTTACAGAATTCTTCAATACGGAATTTACCGTCCTCAAATCCGCTTCCTCTCATTAAAGCTGCATAGATTGCCTTTTCTTCTACGTCAGATTCATAAACTACAGGTTCTCCGAACAGAGAAAGCTGTGACGGTACATATTGGTGATCTTTTGATGTAATTTGCGGTGCAGCTTTTGACAGAATTTCAAATCCCTTTTCATTCATATCCTGCTGCCATCCGTTATATGCAAGTACATCGGAAGTACCGAGCAGAATACCGCCGAAATCGGGAGCGTCAAGGTCTTTCAGACTGATACTATTTTCACTGATCTGTTCAACTTTTCTGCGTTTACCGTCATAGAGAATCACATCGCCGACAGATAATTCAGAAACGTCCGGAGATTTCTTTTCTGTGTTTTCAAAGACAGTAGTTTTTATTTCAGATTTATCGTTATCTGGCAATTCAATAAGTTTGTCAAAATCAAGATTTTTAAGAACAGTATTCATATGATCAAGAGAATTAAAAAGCTGTTCATCAACGACTCTACCGTCCTGTTCTTTTACGATACGGAATGTTTCAAGATCGGCATAAGCTTCAATACCTGCAAGACCGGTTTCCTCATCCGGTTTATATGCCAGTTCAATGTGATCCATATTTGAAAAGTTACCGGGAGAGCCGAATTCTTTTTCACAGTATTCATTGATCAAGCGGATAGCCTTGTCCATTGGATTTTCTTTTTTTGGCAGCTCCACAATTTCATTGACCTGAAATGGTATGCCAAGTTCTTGGGCTTTATCTCTTGTAATTTCAAGCTGTGTCAGAGAAATATCAACATTTTCGGAAATGATATTGCAAATGTCTGCCCTGAAAGCTTCATCGCTTTGAAATTTATCGTATAGAGGTGCAATTTCGTTAATAGTATAATTTTCAATCTGTTCTTTTCCGACAATAAGTTCAGTGAAAAGTTCCGATATACTTTTGTTTATTTCATTATTAAAGTTTTCTAAATCTGAATTTTCATGAGCATTTCTTACTGTTATGTCGTTTATTAGCTTATCCGTAGCGTATTCTATAAATTCTGCACGGGAAAGTTGTACTTCATGGGATTGCTTATGTGATTCGCCAATGGCGAATTTTTCTTTTTCAGCTGTAAAGCTGTTTGCAATCTCCTCCAGACGTTCAATATCAGCTTTGCTGACTGTAATAGTTGTTGTTTCAGCGGTAATTTTACCGGAGAATTTTATTCCGCTTTCCCCAAGCTTATCAGCAATTTTGGCAGCAATATCGGTATCATACTTTCTGTAAGTCTTTTGCGGAATGTATCTGTACGGAGTATTGCCGATTATTTGTATATCAGTTCTGTCAGAATTTCTTCCTCTGCTGTTTTCAGAAAACTGTTCTGAAGCTGTACTGTTTTCAGGTAATCTCCCCGATTCTCCGCTTCTTTGTATTCCGGACTGTTCTCCTTGAGTTTTTCCACTATCATATCTTCCATCTCGTGTGCCTGAAGATTGACGGCTGTCAGATGTTTGTTCAGTTGATCGCTGTTTTTCAGCCATATAAATTCCTTGGTGTCCTGATTGAGAAGATAATTCCTGCGCATTGTTACGTACCTCCCGTGAGGGATCTCCTGAAGAAGTTCCTCCGGAATTGGTTTCCAGTACCCCAATGCCGTCTTGTAATAATTCTCTCTCATTTCTTCCGGTACTATGTCGAACTCCGCTTCCGTGAATCCCAGAATCTCTTTTTCCTCCGCCGATTGTCTTTCCGATTCCGCTACCATTTCCAGAAATTCTTTCCTTTCCTGATCCGATATCTGATCTATAGGAACTTCCCTCAGATAAATCGGATAATACCGGAAATTCTCCTCGTCCAAAACGTACGTCCATCCCTTTAAGATTTCCGTATCCGGAAGATATTCCTCTGTCTTGGGATTCAGAACGTGTCTCACTCCGTCTATCATTTTCTCTTGTTTCATCATGTTCGTTCCTCCTGATTTCTTCAATTGCATTATGCCTTGTGCTTCTTACAATACTTTCAATTTCAAGAAAAATACTTTTTGAAATTTCTGTTACAGCCTGTCCAATTTCTTCAATCGGATATTTACTTAATCCGGTAAGGTTTTTGGGCGATGGCTGTGCTTCTCCCGGACAGCAGCGGTAAAGTAACGAATATGCGGCAGATTCTGCAACTACTTTGTATAAGTCTGATTTATCATCATTTAAATACTTTGCCGTACACATAAGAGTAATATCATATAGCTGTTCCTCCAGAGTTTCAGAATCCAGATTATATTTCTCAGTGAGATGTTTGGAAACTGATTCGCTGTAATCAATATTCAGCTGATTGTCATTGATTTCCCAGACCCAAGGCAGGGGAGTACCTTTCGGTGCGGACGTCTGGGTGATGTCAAATAAATAACGTATTTTTCCGTTATGTAATGTAGGAACACCGTGTCCCTGCGGCTCACGGCTGAGACTTCGCCATGAACGTGCGTCCGAACATGCAGTAAACTGAGGGTTTTGCAGATTGATCATTATCTGATCGTCAAATGAATGCTTGTAGTGGTAAGAAGATGTCTGCAAAAATTTCAGCCAGTACTGAGTATCGGAAAGTTTTTCTTTTTCGGATTTGACAGATTCTTTTATTTCTCTTATTCTTCTGAATTCCATTATACCATACCTTTCATTTATAATCTATATTGTCAATATCGACTGAGCTATAATTTTCCTTTATGTATGACTGCTGCGCAGCTGCTTCACCTGCATTTCTGGGGATTATTTCTTCAATACAGTACCCTTTTTTATTTATGTCATACTGAGTTTTGATATGGAATTTAACAAGTTCAGAATCTTCAAGATATACGACGAATGAAACGAAACCTTCGGTATCCCGCTTATCGTTGTATATGTACACATTAAAATCTTCAGCGCTGCGCTTTGTTTCATAATCAATACCAAATTCACGGCACTGCATGGCGTATTTTTCATATATGTCATCAAACGACTGATTATATGAATTTTCAATTCCTGAACAGCAGTTGTTGTATGCAGCTTCATCATTTGAAGCAATAGCGTCGATTACCCTGCAAACCATGATTTCAGGACTTTCAGCAAAGCTCATATCTTTTTCTTGTTTTTTGCTGTTTTCTGAACATGAACAGCAGAGTATTATTACTCCGGTGGATATAACGGTTAATAGTTTTTTTAGTTTCATAAGGAGTTCCTTTCTTTTTTTGATTAAATTTCTATTGACAAACATATAATAATATGGTACAATAAATTGTACAAAAAGGCGTACTTTTATAATGGGAGATGATAATATGTTAGCAGTTAATTATTCGACAATTCGTGAGAATTTAAAAACTTATTGTGACAAAGTAACAGATGAATCTGAAACGGTCATTGTTACTCGTAAAGGAGAGAAAAATGTAGTTCTTATTAGTCTGGAAGAATGGAATGCTTTGCAAAAAGCAGCAAGAAATGCTGAGTATCTTGCAATGCTTGATAGGTCAATTGAACAGCTTTCTTCCGGTAATGGGCAGTCTCACGAACTGATTGAGGTGGACGATGAATAAGCTATGGTCAGACCGTGCGTGGGACGATTATTTGTATTGGCAGCTTCAGGATAAAAAAATTGTTAAAAAGATCAATGAACTTGTTAAAGATATTGAACGAAATGGATTATCAAACGGCATTGGTCATCCTGAACCGTTAAAATACAGAAAAGCATGGAGTAGACGTATTGATCATGCAAATCGTCTTGTATATAATATTGATAATGGAAACTTATGGATTATTTCTTGTAAAGGTCATTATGAAGATTAATTTACAATGAAACCTCATGATTATGTGACTGCTGCCGTGGTGCAGCGGTCATTTTTTGATATAATGTATACCAAATAATGGTTGATATGTTGGAAGTGTGTCAAGATCAACACTGTCAACCTTACAGATTTCCAAATTTAAATTTTGAGAAAACATGATAAAATCATTTATATCTATGCGGAAATTTTCATTTCCTATCCAAATAACATCATTTATAGTTTTGACGTTTAAAACCATCATTGAGCTATTAGAGTATCTGTAAATAACAAGAAGATAATTTTTAAACAGATAAATAGTATCGATGACAAAACAATACAGAATTTTTCATGATGTATCAAAAATTCTTTATTATCTCTTTTAATTGATAATCCCCAAATATATACACAGCCAACAGTTGCATATATTACCATACATAGATTTTCAAATTTATTAACGCCTGAAAAAGAACATAAGTTAAAGAAAAACAGACATGGAAAAATTACCCCGCCGAATTGTTTTCCTTTATGTACTCGTTCATAATTTAAGTAAATAATACAACATACAAAGATCCCTACAGTCATACCTACATATTCATTTGAAGGAAAGAATGTAAATCCTAACAGAATACATAATACTGCATAACCTATATGTTTATGCTGATGATATTCTTGTAATAGAACGCTGAAAAATATTACTAATGATGGAATGATTGGCAGTATGAATCTTATAATATCAATAGGGTCATGTAATGCTATGTTTATCAAATTTTATCCCCCATTCTTATAGAGATCGTGACTGCTGCCGTGGTGCAGCGGTCATTTGTTTTTGAATAGTTTTTTGCTGTTTAAAAGATGGAATAAGCTGCGGACGGTTTCTGTCGGTAAAATTTCTGGTTAAATTTTCTGCAATACAGCGAAGCTTGTCCAAGTCTTTTTTATTCACTGTGAATGTTGTAAGGTTTGAATAAATTCTTCCGGAAAATGAAATACCGTTTTGCTGAAGCTTATCTGCAATCTGAGAAGCAATAGCGTTTGAGTATTTCAAATAAGACTTGTCCGATATTGCTTTGTATGGAGTATTACCGATAATATCACCGACAGCTTTAGCAGATTGAATTCTTTCACCGATGGGAGTTTCTTTCTTTATACCTGTAATGCGTTGATGTGTACGTACAGCATTTTCAGCAACCTTATTCAAAGATTCATGATTGTATGTTTTGAAATATATATTATTATCTTTGAGCAGTTTGGTAATATCATTGTCTTTTTCGATTGACTGTTCCAAATTTTGAATTCTGCCTTCCTGTTCAAAGACTGCCGTATTACGTTCAACAACAAAGCAAAAATTATCATATTTATTGAATCTGTCTAATATTTCCTTTGTATAAGCTGTTTTATCGGGAGAATTAAGATAAATGGTGTTTAAAAGCAGTGGGGCATCTGTAACAATGAAATCAACCTTTCCCATAAGCTTATCCATACGCTTTTGTTGTTCTTTCAGAATAATTTTTTGATTTTTTTCACTGCCGTCAAGCATTTCGAAGTTTTTATCCCATACCAATTCTTTGGCATATTCCGGAACATATTCCGCTACAAATCCACGTTTTCTCAGCATTGAAGTAATGTCCAGACAAGCGGTGGTTTTACCTGCACCGGGACCGCCGAATGCATTTATAACGATAGTTTTATGTACAGGACTTTCCTTGTGAGAAGAATTGCTGATTTGTGTTTGTTCAGTTTGAATTTCGTTTTCCTGCTGACGATTATCACGTCTAATTTCAAGAAGTCTTTCGGCAACAGTAACAAGGTAATCTTCATTATCTTTGAGAAATTCCTTGCGCTCATTCATAGGATTGTGCATTAGTTCGATCATTCTGTTGACCGTATAGTCGATACGTTCAAAATTATGAAGATATTCAATAAAGCGTTTATCAAGTATCTCACTTTCAGACTGCGGAGCATAGATTCTTCCGTAGTCACGCAGAATCTTGAAATAATCGCTAAAAGCGTTGAAAGCAATATTTTCTTCTCTTTCAAATTCTTGACGTTCAGTCACAATTTTTCTGGCTGAAATAAATTCTTCTTTAGTAGGTTTGTAATTGGGATCAAGTCCCAGACCGAAATCTTCATTAATTTTCTTAGCAGCGTCAAGGGGATTTTCGAGGTTGAAAAGTTTTTGAACGAATTTAATATGATCTCCGCCTTCGCCGCAGCCAAAGCAATAATAACCCTTTTCCATAATGTGCATGCTGGGAGTTTTTTCGGCATGAAAGGGGCATAAACAGTAACCTCTGCGGTTGATTTCAATTCCGTATCCCTGAACTAAATCGGGCATACTTAATCTTGCTTTTATTTCCTTAAAAATGTCATATTCCATTACTTTTCCTTTCCAATTCGCCATTGGCGAATTTAATTATTTTGCTGTTCCTGAAGATTAATTAAATTCTGATAATATCGCAGTTTTTTCAGCAATGACGGTCTTTTTTTGACCTGATTATTTTTAACTTCAACTTTTTCAGGCTTGTACTCTAAATCAAGTATTTTAAAAAGATTTTTGTTATCTGAGTCAGATTCATAGCAGTCCAGCAGTTCGTCCTGAATATCAAAGGGAAGGGCTTCTATGTACTCTACAGATGTTCCGGTAATATCTGCAATCTGGTACTTTGAAATATATTCACTGACTGCTGCCGTACTGCTTTTATTTGCTTTGTTAAGAGATTTTCCATAACCTTTGGCAGACAATTTTTCACATAAAACCATAGCTGCGTCAAAATCTCCTACAGTATTATAGAAGCCTACTACAAGATTCATTTCTTCTGTACAAAGTGTATTTTCATAATCTGCTATTAACTGATTAATCATTTTAATTGCCTTTCAATTCGCCATTGGCGAATTTTTTATAACGATACTTCTGGGGTTTTAGTCATATTTTTACCTAAATCAGCAGTTTTGTTTATTTCAGATAGCTTGCCCTGATTATTATAAAGCTCACCAAGCAAAGACTTTGTTTTGGAATTTAATACAGAGGAAGTCTTATCTTTTTTATCTGTAATATTGCTTTTGTTTTTTGATTGTGAAGCTTGATTGGTTGAGTTGTTTTCTTTCACGGCAGCAGTTTTTTCTGTCTGTTTACTAAGTAATTTAGAAGTAACATCTTTAATAACGGAACGCTCCGCAGCAGTTAAAATTTTATCAGCAGGAATAGAAGCAGGTACAAAATATGGCTTCGAGGTAGGTATATAAAATTTACCGAATCCCATTCCATTGTTGCTGGTTTCAAAGATAACTTTGTTTATACTTGTATCATCTAAAACAAGTCCATTTTCAGCAAAACGTTCCCATAAAGCGTCGTTCATTTTTAATTCAATTCTTGCAAAATCATTACGTACATAATCTTCATGTTTTGGGGATTTATCAGACTTGAATATTTTGGCACTTTCAAAATCGAATATATCTTTTGTTATCTTGTTTGAATTATTAACAGTAATATCGGCACTTTTAACAGATTGTTTTTCAGCAGCAGATTCATTTACTTTTACAGATTTTTCGCTAATTTCAGAACTTTGAACCGGCTGCTTTTCTGAAATGTTTTCTTTCATGGCAGCAGTTTTTTCTGTCTGAATAGGTTCACGTGAAATATGTATATTCAAATCACTTATAATAGCAGCATTTGATAATACAACACGGTCTGTAATGGAGGATTCCGAAAGATTAGCAACAATTTCAGCAAGAGAATTGTTAACGCTTTCGTTTTTACTCATCATTTCTTCAATGTGCTGAGATTTATTTGCAGGAGGTTCAGTTTCAATACCCTGTATACCTTTACTTAATGTCTGATACTTATCAAGCTTTGTTTTAATTTTTTCAGTTTTCCGTTCCAATTTTGTGATTTTATTCAAATAAGATTTTTCTTTGGATTGAAGGTATTCAAGCATTTTAGGGTTATTACCAATATGTTTTTGCATGTATCTGTTAGTTTCAAGCTTAGCATTTAAACTGTCTAATTTGTTTTCAAACTGGTACAGTCTATTTTCAAGTTTATATTTTGACGAATCGTTAATAGATTTTAAGCAGTTCATAAACTTGTCATGACGAAGCTCAGGATTTTTAATGCTGAAGCTGTGAAAGTATTCTTTTATGTTTTCACAGGTTTTTACTTTAAGTTGTAATTTATATATTTGATTTTCGTTATATTTAATACTAGCTTTGTGTTTTTCAATCTTATTGAACTTTGCAGGAATTTTCTTATTTTTAAGATTGTTTATCTTATCAATATTTTTTTCAATTAACAAATTAACTGCCTTTTTATACTGGGGATAAGCTTGTGCTATGGATCTAAGAAAGATATTTTGCTTTTCCAGTTTTGCAATTCTGGAGTTAAATTTATCAATTTTGCTTTGATTTCTCTGAATTTTTTCATTGAGAAGTGTATTTTTTTCTTCGAGACTACTGATTCTGTCATTATAGGTATCTAATTTGGAATCCAGAAACCGTGTAATAATACCACGGTTTAGTTCGGGATTGTTTGAATCACTGTGCTCATAATTATCTTCATTTTCTTCAGGTGAATACTGAACATTCATATTATTTAAATATTCTTCGTTACTCATTTTTTAATTCCTTTCTTTTCATTCGCCATTGGCGAATAATATTGATTAAAATATTTTTTTCTATAGTTGCGTACATAATCTTTATATTTATTATCTTCGTATGGGTTGAATAATTTTTGGCTTAATACCAGATATTAACTTATATGAACATTTTTTGCATATCTTATTAATCGGTTCATCATTATTAAGTCCGCAGAATTTTTCTCCGCAGCATACGCAATATTTCTCACAATACTGTTCATCCATAATATTCCCTTTCCAATTCGCCAATGGCGAATTTTACAGAAGCTTCATAATTAATGAAACAATTACAGCTTCGAGTATATAACAATAATATTTTATATAAGAAATTTAATGATCTTTAAATAGAGAATAAATATTTGTTATTGCAAGAAATTAAAACATGTGAATCTGATTTATTCAATATATTATAAGTCAATTTATTTTTTGAACAGAATTGACTAAATTTAAAATATTTTTCATTATTGAAATTTATATTTATCATTTCTTCACCATGTCCTATACCACCAATACGTACATTTTTTGATTTGATATTATTTTTCATAAGTTTCCTTTCCAATTCGCCATTGGCGAATTTTTTATTTAAACCTAAAAGTTACCTTAAAATCTTTATCTAACATAAGATATGCACTAAATGTACCGCTTCCGTCTTTTTTCTTAAAGCCTTTAAGCTTTGCGGACTTTCCGTAATCCAGAAGAGAACGTGCAGCACCTTCCGGAATGGTTTTTCCCGAGATTTTTTTCCATATAACAAATCCGCACCCGTCTTTTCCGCTCTCACAACCATAAGATTTAGGATATTCTACAACATTTTTACCGCATTTTGGACATTTACCAATGACCTTTCGTTCAGCTTTGAATGACAGGTCTTTATTTATGTTATCCTCTTTACTGTAAGTATCAACAAGACTTTTAACAAATTCATTTATTTCATTCATAAAATCGTCAGGGGAGTATTCGCCTTTTTCAATAAGCTGAAGTTTACTTTCCCAAATAGCAGTAGTTTTCGGAGACTTTATTTCTTCCGGTACTGCTTCGATCAGACTTATGCCTTTTTGCGTCGGACAAAGATTTTTACCGGAACGTTCTACATAACCACGCTTTATTATGGTTTCAATAATACCAGCCTGCGTTGCCTGAGTACCGATTCCTTTCTTTTCGACGTTTTCATCTTCATAGTCCTCGTTTCCGGCACGTTCCATAGCAGATATCAAAGAGGAATCCGTATAGCGTTTCGGCGGAGTTGTCTGATGGTCTGCGATTTTTTCAGTATGATTTTCAATTACAAGTCCTTCGACAATGTTATCTGTAAATATAGTTTCTTTAACAGACATTTCTTTGCCGGTGAGTAATGAAATAAATTTTAACTGAAATTCTTTCCAACCCATTTGAGAAATTTTCTTTCCCAGTGCGGTAAAAGTGTCGGAACAGCTTACCGTTATAGCTGTAGATTCATAAATATGTTCTGGAGAAACTGCATAGATCAGCTAAGAACAGATAAGCCGCAGTATTTTCATTTCAGAATCAGGGACAGTTTCAGATTCTGCATCAGCTGCTGATAATGTAGGCAGTAAAGCATGATGATCTGTAACCTTTTCATCATTTATTACTCTATCTGCATCAGGCGTAAATGAAATTTCAGCTGACATAATTCCAGATGCAGCAGCGGTCAGCTGAATGATTTTGTCTTTCATGCTTGAATTGACATAATTACTGTCGGTTCTGGGATATGTAATAAGCTTTTTTTCATAAAGGGACTGTGCATAGTCAAGAGTTTGCTTAGCGGTATAACCAAACAGACGGTTAGCAGTTTTCTGTAGATCCGCAATATTAAAAAGCTTCGGAGGACTAACCTTTTTAGATTCCTTTTTTATTGACTTAATAAATGCCGTACTTGTATTAACATTTTGCAGGATTTTTTTAGCCGTCGGTAAATCAGGAATTCTTGCAGATTCAGCCGTAAATTCTCCGCAATTCAGAAGTACGGTATAATATTTTTCTGATTTAAAATTGTTAATTTTATTTTCACGATCTACAATGATTTTTAATGTAGGAGTCTGTACACGTCCTACAGAAAGAAAATTATTGTACATTGCTGAAAACAGGCGAGTACCGTTCATGCCGACAAGCCAGTCGGCTTTGCTGCGAGCGTATCCTGATTGAAAAAGACGGTCATAATCGCTGTCATCTTTCAGATCATTAAAACCGTTTATAATATCATTTTTTTCAACGGAGGAAATCCAAAGTCTCTTGACAGGCTTCGAGCATCTGCAAAGCTTGTACACATATCTGAAAATACACTCTCCTTCACGTCCTGCGTCGGTGGCACAGATAATTTCATCAACACATGGATCATTCATAAGAGATTTCAGGTTTTTGTACTGAGAGCTTGTTTCTTTGATAACGCCAAATTTCCACTTTTCAGGAATAATGGGAAGGCAGTCCGTGATCCACGGTTTGATTTTATAATCTTCTCCATAGGCTTCCGGTTCGGCAAGTTCTATCAAATGACCTACGCACCATGAAACTATATAACCGTTTCCCACAAGATAACCTTGCTTTTTTATATTTGCACCCAGTACGGAAGCGATATTCGTCCCGACGCTGGGTTTTTCAGCTATGACTAATTTCATTTACAGTCCTTTCTATTCGCCAATGGCGAATTATTTATTATCTAATACATTAAAATATACACAAAAATCATAAATGGATTCTTCATCTTTTAAGTGTTCAGAGTCCGGACAGTGTTCATAAGCATATTTAAATTTTTTTAAATTAATATAAATCTCTTCTTCAATGTTATGTAATTTGTCAGAGTAATCATTTAAATAATTAATATTTTTGTTATCGGCTAATTGTAATAAACCTTCGGGAGAACAAAATAATACTCTTCCTGATTTTATTGAATTTATCCATCTTTCATCATCAATCTTTTCAGCTAATTTAGACATTAATGCTTTTTTTTCATCTCCTAGTTTATCAAGTTCTATATAAAGTTCATGAGTTTGATTTTCATAATAAAATCTGTAATATGAGATTGAAAGAAACGATAATGGTGCAGCAATCAAGCATATAATAAATAATTTTTTTATTATTTTTATTATACTGATTTTAGATTTTAAAAATCCTTTTAAATCAATTGAAGAAAAATGGAAAAACATTATTATAAATAAGATAAATATACCGCATAGAATTGCAAATATTAACTTCATTAAAATTTCCAGTTTCATAGCTTGTCCTTTCTTGACTTATTGTTAAATCTTAAACGCAGCCACTTTAAAACCCTTTTTATAACAACATTCAATTTGTATTTTTTGAAGCCGATAAAAGGTAATATGTAAGTACTGATTACAAAAATTAAGATTGAAAGAAAAACTACTGCATTAATAAAATTTGTGTAAAATAAAAGAATCATAAAAGTGATTGAAAACGGTAAACAGACAGACATTTGTTTCAATGATTTTTTATCTAATAAAAACTGTAATATGTTATCGACAGTATAAAAAGTAAGTATTATCAGCCAGAGCGGAAAAAGAATATAATTGTAAATTGCATTTGAATAAATAAATTTTATTATAATTTCCAAATTAACTATCCTTTCTATTCGCCAATGGCGAATTGGGTTCCGGCAGAAGCCGGAGCCTTTATTTTTTCAAATTATCCAGACAGTTACTGCAAATATACTTATGATTGTATTCTGTTAAATTTTCTGAATTTCCGCAGAAAACACAGGAGTTATTATGTTTTTTAATTATGATTTTGCCGTTATCTTCATAAATGTCTACGCTATCGCCTTTAAAAATGTTTAATTTTCGCTGAATTTCTGCAGGGAGTGTAACCCTTCCCAGAGTGTCGATTTTTCTGCCTTCTAATAATATATTCATATGTACCCTCCTTTTTCGCCAATGGCGAATTGTTTAATCGTCAAGATATTCTTCTAAATCATCGCTGTTACTTTGAATTTCCGATGTACTTTGGGTAATATCAGATTCCTCAGCAACTTCTTCGTATTCAACTATGGAATCGTTATCACTGTAATCAGCGTCTGAATCGTCATCATCAAAATAATCATTATCAAATTTGTTTGTTTGGCGTTTTTTCTTAATGAACGTGAAAACTGCACCTACTATAAGACTGATTATAATAGCGGCAATAATCCATAATATATTTTTTGCCATGCTGGGTTTCTTTTCATTTTTAATTGTTTCAGTTTCAGTACTTGAAACAGTTTTTTCATTTTCAGTTGCAGACAAGCAGCGGAAATTTTGTGCAGGATTATTTAATAGATGTTATCGCCGCCTATCCTGCTGATGAAAACGACATTACACGTGTAAATCTGCACTGGCAGTCACTGATCGTATCTCTGAAAGAACAGCATAAAAAGGTACCTGAAACAGTCACAGGACATTATGATAAAAAGCATTCCGAAATTGCAGATATTATGGAGGATAACAACAGAGTACTTTCATTCATATCCGCTTATTATATGGGAAAAAGATGGACTTTCAACGAAGAAGTTCAGAATCTCGTCACGCAGATTTTTACAGAAATGTACGTTATAGAATACAATTTTGATTCTGAAACAAAAAAGCAGACTAAAACCGTTCAAATACCGGAAAATGAATTGCCCTCTCCTCTCCCGGACAATTACACTGTTTTGAGTACATACAACGGTATATGCAACGTATATATAACAGAAAATGTAACTACCGTTACGTTAAATTACAATATTACTGAAAAAGTATCATGGGACGAGATTCTGAACAAATATCTTGACCAGAATCAGCGTGAAAAATATAAAAATTATTACGAACGCAAGGGCGGCGCTATTAAGGCTTTTTCTTCTCCCTTTGCCTTTGACTGGTCAAATACTATTACATCTCCATTCGGCTACAGGACATGGGACGACGGCAGTACGGAATTTCACAAGGGTCTTGATTTCGGTGTTCCCAACGGTACGGAAATACTGGCTGTAGCTGACGGAGTTGTTGAAGTCGGTACAGGCTGCAATCACAACTACCCCAAAGACGGCAGCTGCGGCTGCAACGGAGGCTTCGGAAATTATGTGGAAATACAATGCGAAAACGGTACTCTGATTCTTTACGGTCATATGTCTCAGGTTGCCGTACAGAACGGTCAGACTGTAAAAAACGGTCAGGTTATAGGATACTCAGGCTGTACCGGTTGGTCTACAGGATTTCACTGTCATTTGCAAATGGTTAAGGACGGAGAGTACATAGATCCTTTGGTATTTATACGTCCGTATACAGGCGCTCCGGCTGAAAAGGAGGAAAATAATTAATGAATTCTACTGAAAAAAGAATAGATAAATTAAAACAGGAAAAGAAAAAGGTAGACGAAAATATTTCAAAGCTAAAAAAGAAATCTGCCGATATTTCAGGACAAATTGAATCTCTGGAAAATGAAAAAATCGTTACTGCGTTCAGGTCTTCAGGATTTAGCATTGAAGACGTAATTACTACTATTTCTATGATGAAATCAGATGATAGCAAGGAACAAAATGTTGTTCCTATCAAGGAGGAAGTAAAAGCACAATGAAAATCAAATATTTTATATTATCCGGAATAATTTCTTCTGCAATACTTTCTATGACTGTATTTGCAGAACCGAAAAAGAAACAGAACCGACAATAACAGTTACTGAGGTCAGTAAAACCGTACAGGAAACCACTTCAATTACAGAATCAACAACTGCCGCCGTTACGACGTCAACCACAGAAAAAACTACTACTCCCAGTTTTTACGATGAAATACTCGCTTATGTAGGCGAAGAAAATGCTCCGGTACTTAATGAAAATCTTGACAATAATGCTATGACAATTGGCAACAGTACAATTGATTACAGCAATAAATCAATGTATACCATTACTACACGTTCCGGAGACGTTTTCTATTTAATCATAAACTCAGACGGTTCTGTGTATTTTCTCAATCCTGTTGATACTGCTGATCTGACTGCTATGCTTTCAGATTCCAATGATAACAAAAAAGCCAAAGCATTAAAAAAAGTCATTGCAGGTATTGTAAAAGTTCTTTCAAGCGGAAAAGTTTTATTGGTAATGGGATTATCTGCACTCACAGTCGTATTAATAGCAGTCCCGATTATATTATTTTTAATGATATTTACATCTGAAGCGGCGCTTTTATATGCCTTGACGGTACTGAGACGTTTTCGTTTAGATTTATATAATCTCCGGCGGTTTCTCTCATATGTTCGTTTTTTATAATTTTTGTCTTTTTCATTTTTACCTGAAGATGAAACATTCAGAAAATTACTTTTATTTGAAATATTTTCTGCTTGAGAAAGACCGGAGGTATGACTTGTTTTATAAGAATTAAAAAAGCAAGCCGTTTCAGACTTCGGCAGCTGACTAACATTGTGGGCTGCAAAGTTTACTGCTTTGGCAGATGAAAACATAGCATATTGTGCAACATCTTCATTAGCACTTTTTTTGCTGCCGCTATTTGAATATGCAGTATATTTTGAAACAGCCGTTGGGACTGAATTATAGACTGAATTATAATTTGATTTTACTGACTTGACTTTTTTACGCTTGCTATAGACATTTTTAGCATATCTTTTGTTTAACGCTTTCTTATTTATTGCCAAGATATCACTTCCTTTGAAAATTCGCCAATGGCGAATTTAATTTATATATTTTCCAAATGAGCAGACGTTCCATCGGAATGTTCGCTTTCGTTTAACCTTGCCTGATTATCACGAAGCTTACCGAGAAGTGAATTGGATTGACTGCTAATGCTGTGCGGTTTCTGATGAGAAACTGATTTTTGACTGCTGTTCTTATCAAGATGTTTCTGCAAATCTCCGATGCTTTTTTTCAGGATATTTACAGTATTAACCGCAATAAGTCCTTCGTTGCTTAGCAGAGGAGATTGTTTGTAATCCTCGCATAATTTTATTTTTCCGTCAATGCATTGAAGCAGGTCAACTGCGTCTGTTCCGTATCTGTCACGTTCCGGTTTTTCTGCACTATACGCTACTCCAAGCATTGTGTTTACATGCTTTGGATTTTCAAGTACTGTTTTAGAGTAAATCTCCTGAGCTTGTTTCAAGGTCAAATCAATATGCTCATTGCCGTAATTAGTAAAATGATTTTGCGAATCAAAGGCAATTACATAAAAATTGTATTTACCGTGAACACCCTGAACAAAATTATTTTCCATGTTTACCTCCTTTAATTCGCCATTGGCGAATTTTACTTATCTTTTTTTGATTTTTACATATTCCCGAAAGGTTAGTCCTTTTATAGCGGTATTGATGTATAGAAAATATCCGATAATGATCAGCGGAACAGAACCAATCATTGCTATTATTGGAATTAGAATGATTTTATGTCCTTTTATCATCATAATTACTTCATTTATTAATTGACTAAAAGGAATACCGGATTGTTTGCACATCAAATGCAATGTGGATATTATCATAAAAATTAAAGTTCCGATTATTACGATTCGCAATATCATTGTTCCTGTATCGTCTAATAACTCCGGAGGATCAATAAATGTAATTATCAACATAATAATTAACCATGTTATTAGCGCTGCATTAAATATAAGCATTATAATCTCCTTCCAAATATTGACATTTAAACTTGTTTATTATATACTTATAAAAAAACGAATGGAGTAATTTATTGTGTCATTTTCTACTATTAAAAATATTTATGAGTTAATATTTAAAAAAGAAATTATTTCAGCGGTTTTAGGTGCATTAATCACTTCTTTAATAACTTGGTATGTGTTTAAAAAAAATTCTAATAAGGAAATTTCCAGAGAACGTCTGGAAAAAGTTTTTTATCCAGTATATACATCTTTAGAAAAACATCTATATAAATTTGACAAAAATAATATTGAATTCATATATGCTTTAAATAAAGCAGGAGAAATCATTAAAAATAATAGATTACTTACTGGAAATAAATTATATTCTCAATATACATTAATTGAAAATTGTGATACTAATATAGCGAAAAAAATAAATTATAAACAATTTTGTAGTATGTTGATCAGAGAATATAATAAATCATGTCGAAAAATAGGATTACCTATTATAACTATTTCATATCGTATGGGATACAAACAGTGTACAAAATTTCAATGTATTTTATGGAAAATTATATATGTTTTAGCTGTAATAGGACTATGTACATTATTTATATCAGTTTACTTAATTATTACCTTTGCTATAATGATAATACTTGATAATAACGGTCAACTCCATTAAACTTTTATTAAATAGCATTAAAAGTAGATTTAGAAATACTGCCGCATTTCCAAAGCAGAAGAACAACAACGATGCTGATACCGGTGCAGTGAAGCAAAGTCCAGTTGAGGGAATCCGAATTAGAAATGATAATATTGTTTATAAGACCATTGTGAATTCCCAAACATAGCATCATAGCGAATGCTTGAAATGCAAGAGCAAACAGATTTTTTAAGAAGTTTTGTCCGATATTTCCCCATTCTCTGTTAGTGAGAGTAGCAAAGGGCAGAGGAGAAATAGAGCAGTATATGTAGATTTCGATCATTCTTGAGGTTACAATAATTATTACAATTATACTTGCAAGCTTAGTAATAATATCTATTACTATCGCTTCCAGTAAAACTATAAGCATTTGTCCGACCCCAAGATCTTTTATCTGATCTTCAAATATACCGTATAGATCATGTCCCATATGCCCCGCTTCACCTAATATTACATATTCCGTAATCCTGACGGCTTGCTGTCCCAATTGAAAAATACCCATTGTGATGTCAAAAACATGATTCATAATAAAAATGCCGAAACATAATTTAAATGCCATCTTAGCTACAACTTCGATGTCCATTTCACGTATTGACTTGTCCAGAAGCTGTGTAATAAATTCATGGCATATTACTATAGACAGTATGATAACTGCAATCGGGACGATAGCTTCTATTGAAATTTGCTTTACCAATGCAAAAATACCGCTGTTCCATGTCTCCGGTGTCTGTTCCAGCTGATCACTTGCATAAAGGGAAGCGTCGGTCATATCATCAAATAATCCTGTCAGACATTCTTCTACCGCACTGCGAAGCCAGCCGATAATTTTATTTTCAATTGAATCTAATATATCTCCCAAATAAAATCACCTCTATTCAACTAAAAGCTTACCTGAGTAGATATCATGGGTATCAGAACTTTTCCTATTGTCATTAATCCTATACCTGATGCAAGAAGCAGACCTGAGTGACTTTTTGTATCTGAACTCTGCGAACTCAAGGACATAAATAACTGTGCAGCGCCTATAATAAGTACTATCAATCCGCCCACAAAAAACATATTTCCTAATATTTCAACTGTTTGTATAAAAACGTCCATTTTTGACCTCCTAAATCCTTAATTCGCCAATGGCGAATTTTCAACTGTTTTAATTTCTGTAATTTTATCTTTTTTTCCGATTTTAAAATCGGCGTTTGATCTGTAACGTGCAATATATTTCTTAATATCAAAATAATTACGGTCATTGTAATCCGCAAGATATTTGTAGTTCGGGTGCGTGGTAATATCGTATTTATCGGAATACCACGGATTTGCTCCTCGTATTGTTAAGATACACTTTTCACCGGGCATTCTGAATATTTCAGATTCGTCCAGAAGCTTTCGTCCTGTTTTCTGATAATTCGACGTATCGCTTCGATTTCTACCATAGGAACGTGATGAATTTAAAATATCGATTGTCTGAGAACCGAGAAGCTCTGCCACATCTTTAAGAGTCGATTTTTCCTGACCTCCGAGAAACAGCATACTGTCGCAGCCTCCTGCAATAGTTTCAGCGTCGTCTTTGTATATTGCTTTCAGCTGAGATTTTGTCTGTACGATAGGGCAGGCTGAAATATTTCTTGAACGGATAGTAGTGATCAGATTTTCAAACATTGGTATCTTACCGAGATTCTTGAACTCATCGAATATACATCTTACGGGAACCTTAAGCTTTCCTTTTCTTCTGTTATCAGCCTTATCGCATAGTAAATTGAACATCTGCATATACATAAACGATGCAATAAAGTTAAGAGAAGTGTCGGTATCGGAAGTAATAGCGAAAAGCGCAGTTTTGCGGTCGCCTATTTTGTCCAGTTCCATTTCATCATATGTCATAAGGTCTCTTATATCCTGAATATCAAACGGAGAGAGACGTACGCCGCATGACAGCAATACTGATTTAGCAGATTTTCCGGCTGCAAGCTTATACTTCCTGTACTGTCTTACTGCAAAATGATTCGGATTCCTTTCTGCCAGATCATCAAACAGCATATCAACTGCATTCATATATCCTTCGTCCTCACGTGTCTTAGAAGCGTCAATGATCTCTACAAGGGTATTCATGGTACGCTCTTCCGGAGGAGCTTCAAAGATTATAAGTCCTAAAACCGCCTGATAAAGCAGTCGTTCTGCCTTTACCCAGAAGTCCTGTTTTTCGTCCGGAGCTTTTGTTGCTTCGATGAGCATATTGGAAAATTTCAGAATATCCAATTCCGTTTTTACGTACGCAAGGGGATTATAATGCAAAGATTTGCTGAAATCCTTGAGATTCAGTATTTTTATAACGTACTTTCCCTTTTTATAAAGTAATGTGCCTACATCGGGTAAAATCGTTCCTTTCGGATCGGTTATAACATATGAACTGTTCAGCTGCATAAGGTTTGGAATTACAAAAAATCTTGTTTTTCCTGTTCCCGGACCGCCTACAATGAGAATATTTTTATTTCTGCCGTTAAAAGGAATTATCCGCCAATCCTTCAAGGTAAGACCTTCTGTTGCAGTTAAAATAACATTTTTCCATGGATTTGGGTCCATAAATTTCCTTATTTCATTTTTGTCCGCCCATTTTGAAGAACCGTATTCTTCTCCGGTTCTCATTTGCCTTTGAGTTCGGGTTACAATGAGAATATATATCATGCAGGCTATAAGGAAGGGGAAAAGAAGATCGTTGCTGTCAAAGCTTATCAGCGGAAGTCCGAAAATTTGCAGAGGGTTTTCAGTAATTATGTAAATTTTTGTAAAAACGTCCCCCGAAAGATTATGATAACACCAACACGTTTTGTTCATTACAACAAAGGAAATAACTGATATTACCAGAGGAATTATATATTTCTTTTGCAGGAAACTGTTAAAGTGTTCTTTCAATGTTTTCATTTACTTTTTCCATTCCCTTTTTAACACCGTTTTCTATAGTTTTCTCAGCTTCCTTTGCCATTTCCTTAACTTTTTCCTGATTACCCGCCAATTTCTCTAAAACTGAATCCTTAGCCTTTAAATCATGTTCTTTATATTCCCTAAACACTCGTTCCATAACTTCGCTGTCTCTTGCTTTAAAAAAAATAACATACTGTTTGCTTTTAGGATTTTGTTTTACTGCAAAATCAACGTTATACCGTGCTGCAATATCCCTGAAATTTCTCAGAGATGAATCGCCGCTGATATCCACGCTGCTAAGCGGCTGCTTTTGGAACTGTAAATCCTCTAAGCTTTGTTCGCCGTATTTTGTTAGGATTTTATCTATAACGCTGTTGTCACGGGATTTGAAATATACAGTATGTTTCTTAGTTTCCGGATCATGCTGAATTGCAAAATCCAAGTTATATTTTGAAGCTGTTTTTCGGAATTCGTGAAGCTTTTCGTCTCCATTAACAACAATACTAAGCATAGGCTGACCATGCTGATACAGAGATTGCAGGCTTTGTTCGCCATGGGGAAGTTCGGGTTTTTGTCCGTTTTGAGTAATTTTACCGTAAATACTTTTATTCATAAAATAATTCAATGCCATCTGCAAACCTTGTTTTGCGGTATTGCAGACAACTGAATATATTTGTCTGGATACTTCTTCATTTTGCATTTGATCACCACCATTATAAATATAAAGAGTCTGCTTCCCGAAAGACGGGAAGCGCTCTTTAAAGGAAAAATAGTTATATATGAGGAATAATTATGATGAAAGAAAGTTAATTATAGTATCAACTTATTTTTTATTCTGCTTTCTGTGTTTGAAAAGCAGCATGCCTCCGAAAGCAGTCAGACCTGTAATGAAAACAGCGGCTGGAATCTTTTTGCTTCCTGTCAGCGGTGAAGGATTATTATATGTCACATACGGAACGGTTCCGGATGTAAAGGTAGTTGTAGTAGTGACCGTAGTAGTCGTAGTGGTAGTTATTTTTTGATTTACAAATTTATCTGACAAATCATTGTTTGTGATTTTTACAACTTCTCCGTTGTTTTCAATTTTGAAGTTATAATAATTATCATCAATATAGTATCCGTCAGGAGATTTGGTTTCCTTTAAGAAATAACTGCCGTACGGAATATTTTCAAGCCTGTACAAGCCTGTTTCAACTTCCTCCAGAACTCCGTACTGTTCGCCCTCGTCAAATTTACCGTTGCCGTTTGTATCTGTAAACACAGTAAATTCAGCGCCGGACAGCTTTTCATCAGTAAGAGAATCGTATTTTTCTATCTCAACGATGCCTTTGATCTTTACGTTGACAATAGTAATACTGATTTGAGTATTCTGACTGATTTCCACAGGATAGATCTGGTTAGTCAGAATATATCCTTCAGGAGGCTGTATTTCAGCAATTATATATTTGCCGTATTCTACATTTTCAAAAACAAATTTACCGTTTTCGTCAGTAGTTACAGTACCCAGAGCGTTTCTGTTGGTTAAATCAGATTCCCCGTCGGCGAAAAGACCGATAACTGCTCCGCTTAAAGGTTCATCGGATTCTCCGACCTTAATACCTTCAATATTGCCTTTGATTTTTTCATTACTGATTTTGACAGTAATTACTTCATTATCTGTGCTGACGGAAACAGGGAAGGTTTTTTCAGTAAGAATATATCCCTCCGGCGATTCAATTTCGGCAACAATATATTTTCCGTATTCAATATCTTTGAATATGAACCTGCCGTCTTTTTCAGTGGTAACCGTTGCAAGAGCGTTTTCAGCTGTGAATTCGGATTCGCCATTGGCGAATAATCCGATAACTGCCCCTGCAAGAGTTTCGTCGGATTCTCCGACCTTAACGCCTTCTATTGTTCCACGGATTTTTTCGTTATGAATTTTAACGGTTATTACCTGACCGTTTTCTTCAATACTTACCGAAAATGTTTCAGATGTAAGTACATATCCCTCCGGAGACTGAATTTCAGCAACAATGTATTTGCCGTATTCAATGTCCTCAAAGGCAAATTTGCCGTTTTCATCTGTTGTAACAGATTTTACAGCTTTATCGGCTGAAAAATCGGATTCACCATCGGCGAACAGTCCGATAACTGCCCCTGCAAGAGTTTCGTCGGATTCTCCGACCTTAATACCTTCGATATTGCCCCTGATTTTTTCATTACTGATTTTTACAGTAATTACTTCGTTATTTTTACTGATAGAAACAGGGAATGTTTCTTCTGTAAGAATATATCCTGTAGGGGATTGAATCTCGGCAACAATATATTTTCCGTATACTATGTCCTTGAAAATAAATTTGCCGTCTTTTTCAGTGGTAACCGCTGCAAGAGCGTTTTCAGCTGTGAATTCGGATTCGCCGTCGGAGAACAGTCCGATAACTGCGCCGCTTAAAGGTTCGTCGGATTCTCCGACCTTAACGCCTTCTATATTTCCCTTTATATCCTTATTGTAAAAGTTACCGTCCGCATTGTTGCCGACTTTGACTGTTTCACCGTCTTTCTTAATAGAAAAGGCGTAATAATTTCTGTCGACAGTGTATCCTTCCGGAGCTTTGATTTCTCTGGTGAGATAATCGCCGTACAGTAAATCTTTATACTCATGAATTCCCGCAGAGGATTCGGTCATATTACCTAACAGTTCATCAGTACCGTTAGTAAATTTCTTATCGCCGTTGACGTCCCTGTAAACCGCAAATACCGCTCCGTTCAGAATCTGAGGAGGATTGCCGCTGTCATATTTTGCGATCAGAACATTACCCTTAATGGGCTTGTTTCGGATCGTAATTTCAATTGTCACTCCGTTAACGTTGATGTTGACGTCGTAAACATTTTCAGACAGTACGAATCCCTCCGGAGCTTCGATTTCAGCAACTCGGTATGTTCCGAGATACAGTTTCTTTGAGGTTGCCGTACCGTCAGAGCCTGTTGTGATTGTGTCCACAACCGTATCTTTTTCGACTTTTAAATTACCGTCCGGAGTGTAAATATCCTCAGCGGCAATAATGTCAAATTTTGCGCCCTTCAAATAATTTTCTTCAAAGACAGGAGAGTAGATTTTTTTATTTTTTTCACTTTCAGCAGAAGAATTTTCTTCGCTTTCAACAGATGAAAAAACATCTCCGATTTTTGAAATTGAAATAGTTCCTTTTTGGACTGTATTTTGCTTTTCTACCTGTACTGTTGCGCCGTCCTCAGTGATGGCAAAATCGATCGGGGTTTTGTCTAAAACATATCCTTCCGGAGCTTTGGTTTCTATCAACTGATACGTACCGTAAACCAGAGGTTCGGGCAGTAAAATCTGTCCCGATTCATCGGTCACGAATGTATCAATTTCATTACCGTCATCATCGGTTAAAATTACTTTATTTCCGTTTGAATCAAGTATCTGAAATTCTGTACCCGGAAGCGGAATATTGTCTCCGGATTCCGAATCCTTTTTGACAATAAGAACGCTTGAACGTTTCAATTTATTTTCCACGTCTAAATGAATCATAAGTCCGTTGTCATCAGCTGAAGATAACAAAGAACCTTCGAATTCACCTAAAGTCACATACCTGTCAGGTGCATTTTTTTCTGTAAGAACGTATATTAATTCTTTTCCGTCTTCGGTCCAGAACGGCAATTCAGTCCATGAAGCTTTTCCGTAACCTGAGCCTTGTATGTAGGTGGTTATTTTGTCGTCAAAAGTATCATATACCTTACCGTCAGAAGTTGTTGAGTAAAGACCGAATGTGAAATTGGCTTCAGCTTTATCCTCGGTATATTTTGTTACAACAAGATGACCTTTTTTCAGTGTGTTTACGAACAATACATACGCCGTTTTTCCCGCCTCAACTATTACTGTCTTATCACGGACATTTGTGTAAATACTTGAGGTTTTCTCCGAAACCTTGTATGTGCCGGGCTTAAGACCGGGTATTCTGATATATCCGTCTTTGCCTGTGGTGTAGTCTCCGTCGATTCCGTTACCGGTAATATGGAATGTAATTCCTTCCACCTTGTTATCGTCCGGAGAACTTTTCTTTATCCACAGGCTGCCGTTTTCTACGCCCTTTACAGCTGCGTAATACGGACGGGGATCAGCCTGAAGCTTGGTGATAGTCTGATTGTTTGATCCGTTTGTCAGTACGAGCATTCCGCAGCGTTCGCCGGAAGCATTTACATTGTTCTGCTTCATAGTTATCAATGCTGTTTTATTGGCTTCAGCCTTGATTTTCAGCTGTGTTGCTGATTTTGAAACGACTGAACCGTCCTTGACTGTAACGTCGAAATTATTCAGCTGACCGTTTTTGTCAGTGAATGTGTATGTTCCATCGCTGCCGCACTTGAAAACGTTATCTTCGGCTTTTTCTTTTTCAAAATACCCAAACGAGATCTTTTTACCGTCAGCCTTGATATTTTTTTCATAGGCTTCGTAAAAACTCTTGACCTGTTTGCATACTTCGGCATTTTTAAAATTGTTTAAAACATCCTTTACAGGCGTATAGCCGTTGGAAATACGGTTAAATTGTGCGTCTCTCTGACCTGCAATAACCTCCCACACCAATAACTGTGTTGCTATATATTGCGGAAGATATTCCGAATAGCTGTACAGATCGGCAGGCTTTTTTGCATAGGCGTACAAGAATACTTGACCAAGTAATTTTTTTTGATTTTGAGTCAAAGAAATCGTTCCTTCCTTGTACTTGAACGAATTTATCGGCTTGCCCGGTTCAAGACAATATGCTATATCTCCGTTATGGGCGATGATATACCACAGTCCGCCTGCGATTTTACCGTTTTTGGATATCTGGGTTCTGCTTTTCTGACCGTATCCGTCAGGGGCAGGCAGAGTTACAATTTCATAATCCGAAGCGGCTGAAACCTGAGTGAACGTCTGTAACGGCAATGCCGAACAAAGCATCATTACAGCTGTTACTATCAGCAAAAGCTTTTTACAGAATTTTTGTTTCATTTTCATTTCCTTTCTTTTCGGCATATGCCGTTAATACGCATTTGCGGGCAATTTACAGCCCGTTTGAAATCGTGCATATAGCATCACTCCCTTCAATGGATTTGCGCATTACAGAGCCTTGCAGACGGCTCTGCGATTAAATACGGAGTGGAAATGAAAATTAAGCGTATGCCCTGAGAGCGATTTTAAGGCGGTTTTTAGGCACTTTCAAATTTAGGGTGTAAATTTTGTGAAAAAACTCCTTTCGTTGATTCTGAGGCTTGCTGGTGCCCTCTACGGCGATTTTATAGCTATTTATGAAAATCCATTTGGATTTATATCAAATTACAGTCCGGAAAAAGAATTTGTAAGGGCTTTTATTTCTTCTATGTCGAAAGAATACTGTTTGGTTTCAGCCTGATCAGCGTCACGAGCATAATAGCAGTCCATTGTTGACGGAGCGTTGAATAGAGACGTCAGCAGATACGCCCTTATGTTTCTGGGCTTGTCTGCATTTTTATTCAGGCATTCCAGAACATAGGCAATATGCTTGTCCGTCAATTGTTTAAATCTTTGAATGACTTCCTCCAACGGTTTGTTTTCTCCGCCTATGCGGATACTTTGTGAACGGCTTGACATAACGTCTGCCAGAATATTGATAATGCTGTTTATCTGTTTTTTGTCAGCTTCATTCCTGCTGATGAGGTTTTCATAATTCAGCTGTTTTTTTAATTCAGCTTTGATTTCTTTTCTGTCAATCTTATCAATCGAATCCATTTCATCGCATCTATATGTATTATTAATATTAATATTATTATTATCTTGATAAGATTGATTAATATATTTAGTATTTAATAATTTAGTATTTAATTGCGTTGGATTTTCCGTTGACGGATTTTCCAATGACGGTGAATTTATTTTTTTATCCGTTATGGGATTTTCCAATGACGGTAATTCTTGGCAATTTTCTTCGCTTTTTGCAAAATTTGGATTTAATTCCGGTGTCTCATAAACAAGATATTCATTATGAGCTAATTGTCCTTTTTCGTTTCTTAACTGTCTTCGTGTTAAATAACCTAACTTTTCTAATTCTCTAATTCCCGAACGAACTCCGTCAATACCGTCCTTTTTCAGTGATGCTAAACCTTTAAGCGTATAGTCCCATACAGGCGATAGTGCAAGCATAGTTGTCAATAAATTCGTTGCTTTATGTGTAAGCCGTTTATCAAAAAGATGATAGTTTGATATTACGGAAAATTTTTCGGTTTTAAAAACTCTAAAAACTGTCGACATTTTTTTCTCCAATTTTGTTTAATTGTTATTTGTTGGTATGATTAACATCTGTCAAGTTTGGTTCTATCCAAAACATGTTTTGCACTATGGCAACCTTATTTACTGAATAAATTCCATCATTGCTTTTTAAAACATAATGATTTTTGACAAGTTCATCTAAACCTTTTTGTGTTGCATTCAGACTGTCTTTTGGAAACCGTTTTTGAAATTCCTTTAGGGTTATATAATCACATTCCGGCAGGTTTACCATTCGTGTTAATATTCCCTGTGCGTCAAGTGATAATGTATGTACAAAATTTAATTTTAGTCCGATCAGACCATGAACTAAGTATTTTTTTATTTTCATACAAATTCTCCTTTGGTTTATTAATATATTTTAATTATTCTTTTTTCCAAAATTAATTATTTGTGATATAATCAATAACAGAAATTTACAAATTACGGCAAAGCATTATTTTTTCTATTTTCACAGCTGGTCTTCATAATAAAAATTTATTATAATTAGAAATTTGAGGGAAATATGAAAAATAATAATGAAAAAATAATATATTATATTGCAAAAAATGTCGAATTATGTTAAAATAAAAAAGCACTTTGCCACAAGTGCTTTTTTATTCAATATATTGATACCTGTAAAAGTGTTGCAATCAATTTTTTAAGGAGGTCGATATATTATGAATTCGACAAATAAGCAAAAACATAATTTATTAGTAGTTTTAGAGGAGGTGCTAGAATATCGTAAAACTACTTTTTCAACATTAGCAACATATCAATGGGAGAAAAAAGTAAGTAAAAAAATAACAAATTATTTTTCACGTGAAACTTATATTGAGGATTTAACAGTTAAAAATATGCGTGATTTTTTTTCGTCAATAAGATTTAAAGAAAATGGTGAATTGATGAGCACTAAATATTTGAAATCGGTTAAAACAATTATGCAGGCTGTTTTTAATACGGCAATGCAAGATGGTTATATTGACAAGGATCCATTATACAAGTTTAAAATTCCTACGGGGTCAATGCCTAATTCTACAGAACGTCTAATATCGAAAACGGACTTGGAAAAGTTGTTTATAGCGATTCAGGAAAAGGAAAGGTTTAAAATTATTATTCCAATTTTGCTTTTAACAGGAATGCGCATAGGGGAGTTGCTTGCATTACGTTGGAGTTCTATTGATTATGAAAATCAAATCATACGTGTTAAAGAAGCTGTTAAAACCAAATATATTGAGAAGAACGGAAAGGTTATTCATGATGGTCAAATGTTGGGAAAACCTAAAACAATATCTTCAATCAGAGAAATTCCAGTTAATGAACAAGTTCTTCAATTATTTGATATTTGGAAGGAGTATTTAAACAAAAATCCTTCTGTCTTAAAAAAACAAAAGGAAAATAATCTTGAAGATATTATTTTTGTAAATATGCATGGCAAACTTATGTGTTACAATACGCTTTACAAAGAATTGAAATTATTTTTAAAAAAGCATAATTTGCAGCATTGTGGCATATTGTTTCATAAGCTCCGACACTGTTATGCAACTAATCTTTTTGATGCAGGCGTGGACATTGATGTAATCAGCAAATTGTTAGGGCATTCTAATATCATTACTACCGCAAATTTTTATGTTAAGGTTAATCTTGAACCTAAAGTTAAGGCAATACAAAAATTAAACAAGTTTACCTCTCAGAATTATCAGTTTATTGACGAATTGTACAAGTAAATAATACTTACTTCTATTTTCTCCTCAAGTTGCTTCGAGTCCAACTTGGGGAGCCATGAAAAAAGCCCGTAAATGCGTCATTTGCGGGATTTTGTTTGTCATTAAAACGTTGATTTAGTTAGCGAACTTATGTATAATATATACAAAACATATATGTAAAATAGTGTAAAATGCCAATAAAATCATAATTTTAATTATTGATGCTTACCGTGAAAATATTCATTAAAATGTATAAACAATGATACCGCACTTTATGTAGTGCGGTATTTTTATGTAATTAAGAAAATAGACTTATTTCTCCCTATCACAGTTGTGTGATAGGGAGTTTTTTTATATATTAGTAAAAATCTATTAGTAATCAAAAATTTCGATTAAATCAGGGCATAATAAGGTAAAACCTTTATAGGCGGTGATTAATTGTCAGATAGGTTTTACATTTGTATAGATTTAAAAAGTTTTTATGCAAGTGTGGAATGAGTTGAAAGAGGATTAGACTCGATGAGTGTAAATCTTGTAGTAGCTGATCCCGACTGTAATTATGGGATAATATGTCTTGCAATAACGCCGGCGATGAAAGCGCTTGGAATCAAAAATCGCTGCTGTGTGTATATGAAATTCCCAAAGAAGTTGAATATATTACAGCTCCGCCCCGAATGAAGCTGTATATAGATTATTCTGCTGAAATATATGCTGTATATCTTGAATATATTGCAAAGGAAGATATACACGTATATTCAATAGACGAAGCTTTTCTTGATGTTACAGAGTATTTAAAGAAGATTATATATGATGATACGACCCATGGGACGGTTATGGTTGGGATATTCCTGCTGAATACATTCCAAACATTGAATATTATAAGGAGCATACAGATCCTATCCTTCCAGCAGGTTTTAGAACTACAGCTGATGAATTAGTGAGTGAATCATATTGTGCTTTATATATGATGGTGGAGGAGTGGAAAGCTCAGGGAGAAACTAATGAAGATATAGCCAAATACGCTTCTTTGGTAGTTACATGGAAAGAACTAGGTGGAGGAAATTATCAGTTATATATTATGTGGTAAGAATAATTTCTAATAAAATGATGAAATAGTGTTGACTATGTAAAAAATATGTGATATAATATAAATATCAGCGAAAGCTGAAATATTATAAGAAAGCACAAAATATTTTTTCTACGCATTGAAGCTCGGTGAATAACCGGGCTTTTGATGTATAATATAGTAAATAAAAGTAGTTTATTGACAAAATATAGCGAAAGTGATATAATTAAATATATAAAATTATTAAGGGGATTATAGTAAATGTATATAATAAAACCACATTTTGATTATTGTCCGATACAGAAAACAGAATATTTTGTCAATGTAAAGTATAAAATAAGCGATGTGAATACAATAATTAAAGACCATTTAAGGAGTTTTTTACTCTTTAAATGGTCTTTTTGTGTTTTGCGTTTCAATCAACAGGTAAAAAAGACGGTAAGGGAAATCTTTCTGAAAATACGATAGAAGATATGAGAGTTGGTGTAATATGGAGTGGTAGGAAATTAATTTTAAACAAAGAAGTATTTTAGTTAATAAAACAGTTGAAAGAATGTCATTAGGAACAGAAATTTATTTTATTCATCTGTTTCAGGAGGTGCGGCATAATATGTTATATCTACATCCATGCCCACAAGCCATTGATTTAAAAGTACCAAATCGGCAATTTCAACAAGTCCGTCACCGTTTGTATCAGCAGGACTTGGTGCAAGGACAGGATATTGAAGTGCATTGTCGATCATATAGCTATTAACTATATATTTTTTTAGTGCTATAGAATCAAATACATTAACCTTTTCATCACCGTTCACATCGCCGGGAATGAAGTCAATATCAGGCTCTGGACCCTTATATTCATAATTTTTCCAGTCGGGAAGTTCGTCTAATGTAATACAGTAATCACTTTGATAAATTTCTTTAAGTGTATCATAATTATTCTTATTTTTACCGGTAAGGAAATTATCCGAGCCGTTATCGTACCAGATGCAGAAATACAGCCAATGAGCTTTTTCGATAAGCATGTTCTCAAGACTTGGAACTGTATCGTTTTCCGGCATTGCAACAAGTTTTTTGTTATCTGTAAGATTTACAAGATTGTAGAATGTATCTGAAATAGCATCTTCATTAGGACAATCGGAAAGACCGTCAGTTCTGTTATATATACAATTATATTTGTCAAAGCCTACCATGTCAACCCATTCGTCACCGGGATACCATTCAGGCGATGAAGAATAAGTATAGCTGTTGAATTCCCATATAAGATTGTGAAGACCGTATTCTTCAGTAAGGGTTGTATAGAGCTGTTTCCAAAGAGCTTTGTATGGTTCAGGACCTTCCTGTCCCCACCAGAACCATGCGTTTCCAATTCCCGGATTACCTTCAGCTTCATGATAAGGTCTGAAAATTATCGGTACTCCGGCTTCCTGAACCTTGAGAAGCTGTTCGGCAAGAGCTTCAATTGTAAGCATTACATACTCATATTCTTTGGTACCCTCAATAGTTGCATTTGCCACACTGAATGAACTGTTTGGCTTATAGCTTGCCGCTGACCAGTCAACCGGTTCTCCGATTTCATAGTTTGCAAAATCAGTTGGCAGATTGATATGCCAGCAAACTGTAGGAATACCGTTTCGTTCGTTTCCCCATTCAATAATTCTTTCGGTTGTTCCATCGTCCCAGCCGTAAAGAGGATTATAGTTCATCATATCAAATCCTCTGATTGCAGGATAAACTCCGAAATTTTTATTTATCCATTCAAATTCAGATTCATATCCTAAAAGGTCATCGCCGCTGTATCCGGCAGGTTGATCTACCGTATGACCGTTTCCGTAAATTTCCTGCTGACCTGATATAATATGCTTTCCGTACATATCGCAGAGATAATTCATAAGTCCTTGAGTTTCTTTTGTAGCGTTAGGATCAGAAAGAACAGGTTTTATATTAAGTTCAGGCATTACTGCTTTTGTAACAGTAACTGTATCGTAAAGTGCATATCCATATCCTACATTGTCACCGGATTGAATCTTAATTTCATTAGTACCTTTATTAAGCCTTATAAGTCCCATTGAATAGTCAGTAAAAGTATCTGAATGAGGCATTAAATATGATGTACCTTTATTGCCGTTTACGCTATAAGACTGGACTCTTCCTGTTTCATCAAGATATTGCCATGAACGTACCTCAAGATTATACATTCCATCTTCAGGAGCGTCAACTTCAAATGAAAAACTACCGTTACCCTGAATCCATACATAGCCTTTTCCGGAAAAACCTGTATTATATCCTCCATATACATTATCTGTAATTTGAGCATCTCCGGCAAGCTTCAGGTCTTCGCATTCACTGTAAAACAGCGGAGCAGTCACAGCGTTTGCGGGAACAGTAAATACACATGCAGAAGCCGTTACTGCGGCTGTGCTTAGTAATGATAGCATTTTTTTAAATTTTTTTATCATATTATATTCCTCCTCTTACGTTTATTTATATAAATTTATTATACTTTATTGATTAATAAAAGTCAATAAATATATGAATTTTTTTCAAAAAAACATACATTATTTGTAGAAATCCAACAAAAAGCAATAGGGTAATTAATTATAATTACCCTATAAAGTACTTATAAAACTTTTTCAGCGCTTGCAATTTTAACAGCAAGACAAAAGATTTCCATAGCTTTTTTCAGTTCGTCAACTGACGGATAGGTTGGAGCTATTCTGATATTTTTGTCTTCAGGATCCTTGCCATAAGGATAAGTGGCGCCGGCGCCGGTAAGCGTTACTCCGGCGTCTTTGCACAGTGCAACGATTCTCTTTGCACAGCCGGGGAGTGAATCAAAAGAGATAAAGTATCCGCCTTCCGGTTTTGTCCAGCTGCCGATTTCAAGTGGCGCTATTTCTTTTTCCAATATTTCTGTTACGGCATTGAACTTCGGAGCCAATAATTTTTTGTGCTTGTTCATATGTTCAAGAAGACCTTCATAGCTGCCGAAATATTTTGCGTGTCTGAGCTGATTTATTTTATCATACCCGATAGTTCTCATTGTCATGACTTTAGTCAGTTCGGAAATATTATTTCTGCTTGTTCCTAAAACCGCCACGCCTGATCCGGCAAAAGTGATTTTGGACGTTGAGCCGAATATATAAACCATATCTTCATTATTGTTTTTCTTTAATTCGTCCATAATATTAAGAAGCTTTTTCGGAGAATCAACAAGATGATGAATACAATAAGCATTGTCCCAGAAAATTCTGAAATCTGATGCCTTCGGCTTGAGAGCTGCAAAGCGTTTTACAGTTTCATCACTGTACACATATCCCGTGGGATTGGAGTATTGCGGAACACACCATACGCCTTTTATTGCGTCATCTTCAGAAACTAATTTTTCAATTAAATCCATATCCGGACCTGTTTCAAAAGTCGGAATATTGATCATTTCAATACCAAATGTTTCGCAAATTGAAAAATGTCTGTCGTATCCAGGAACAGGACACAAAAATTTGACTTTTTCTTGTTTATGCCATGGTGTGTTCCCGCATACTCCTTTGAGAAACGATGTAGAGATTATGTCGTACATTATATTAAGGCTTGCATTTCCGCAGACAATTACCTCGTCTTCAGAAATTCCGAGCATTTTTGAAAAAATCGTTTTTGCTTCCGGTATACCGTCAAGAAGACCGTAATTTCTATAGTCATCACCGTTTAAACCGATAAGACTGCTTTGGCTGTTAATAGTATCAAGCATATCCATGCTTAGTTCAAGCTGTTCCGGTGACGGCTTACCCCTTGCCATATTTAGGTTAAGTTTCATTGCCTTAAATTTTTTATATTCTTCATCCCACTGATTTTTCATGGCGTCAAGCTTGCTTTTTTCCATATCTTTAAATCCCATGTAAATCTACTCCTTATTTACCCTCGCACAATTTTTGTACGGTATTAACTGAAATATTTTAAATGTTTACGCTTATTATAGCATAAAATTTATAATTTTGCAATACGTCACAAAAAAATGAAAAGGAAATAAAAGAAAGATCATAAAAAATTTTAATATTCACTTGACAAATGCAAATAAATATTATATAATAAAGTACTTTCAAAAGAACGGAGGTATTCACTTGAAAACAGAAAACTTTAAAACTATTTCAGAAAACAGAAAAGCAAGGCATGAATATTTCGTACTTGAAAGCATGGAAACCGGAATTGAATTAATGGGAACTGAGGTAAAATCTCTGAGATTGGGACAGGTTAATCTGAAAGACAGTTGGTGTTCAATTGATAATGGCGAGCTTTTTATTAAAGGAATGCATATATCTCCTTATGAAAAAGGGAACATTTTTAACCGTGATCCTATGAGAGTCAGAAAATTGCTTATGCACCGCAAAGAGATTAACCGTCTTTTCGGTAAGATCAAACAGGACGGACTTACTTTGATTCCGCTTTCACTTTATTTTAAAGGCTCAATCGTTAAAGTTCAGCTTGGATTATGCAAGGGTAAAAAGCTTTATGACAAGCGTGAAGATGCCGCAAGGAAAGATGCTAAGCGTCAGATTGAAAGGGCTGTAAAAAATAATTATTAATGGGGGCGTAAAGGTTTCGACGGGGATTTTGAACTGCAATAAGCGAGTAGAGACGGTGTTCACTCTTTAAATTGCACCACGTTTAAATATAAACGCTAGAAATAATATTACTGTAAGCACAAGAAACTTACAGGTAGCAGCCTAAGTCTGCTACTGTCCTCCTTTTGAGTACCACGGCAAAAGCTTGGGCATCGATTAGTGGTGAACGTTCTTCCGTATTGTTCCGGACGGTATGAATGTATTAGGAACTACTGATACTGACAGCCTGTTTATCGGCGGTCAGTTTAAGGAATTTTAAAAGGTAAACTACACTCGTAGAAAGTTGTACGGATAGATTTTCGGACACGAGTTCGACTCTCGTCGCCTCCACCAATGAAGTATTATACAAACCCTTTTTACTTTATCGGCGGTTTCGCTGTTTGTATTGTTGTATAATACCAAAACGGAAAACAGAGAGTCCTTTGGGGCTCTCTGTTTTTACACTTTTTATATAGATAGCTTTTGCAGTATCATTATTGCAAAAGCTATTTTCATTTTTTAGAAGATTATATTATTATTAATAATAATCTTCGTCATAAAGTTCGGAATCTTCATTGTAGTTCAATATTAGATATGGATTTCCAATTACATAATCAATTGTTTCGATGCGTTCTAACCATTTCGGTTTGTTATTCTCTATCATTTCTTCATATTCATCGGAGACTATATCATGCAATGAGGAGCAAGAATTTTCATTTGTAATCAGACTTTGAATTAACTCAGGGATATAACAAGATTCAAATGGCAATGGTTCGATATTGTCAATCATTTTTGAGGATAGATGTTCTTTTCCACATCTAATTAAATACCATATAAATTCTTTTTTTGAACGTTCTATTCTTTTAAGAGTTTCATACAAGTCATTACCAAAATACTTATTTAAAGCATATTTTGCTACCGATTCTGAGTGGATTTCATAGACATAAATGTTTAACTCATGTGATATATCTATAATCAACTTGTAAAGTGTTTGAGCTATGTTACCAAGAGCTTTTCCGTATTGATGTTTGATTTTTTCGTCAAAGTCTTCTTCAGATATATCTTGTCCAAATCTTCTGAGTAGTTCAACCTCTAAAACATTGTTTTTATTGTAATGAAATCTGTTGTACCTTGCTTCAGAATAAAATTTATACAGAGTATTCAAAAGCTCTTTTGATTTTGGTTTCAAGGATACATTCTTGTTTTTTGAAATTAAGTCGAACATCGCACAATGGTTATGACCGAATAGCAGTTTATCAATATGCTTTTTGCCAAATGATGTATTGCTATAATTCATCATCTCAATAATTATCTTTAGTAAACGCTCAACCCCTTGTGCTGCTTCATACAATGACATAAATATATAGTCTGGAATTGTATATTCATCATGCTTTGAAATTTGTACGTGGTTAATATCTTCGATTGACTTCCATATTTGAATACCAGCAATTTCCACTTCTTTTACAAGTGAAAAGTTCATCTCCATTATTCCTCTGTCTGAATCAGGCTTGCCATCTGATAGTTCAAGTTGTGCGATAGAGTGTATAAAACTTGATTGTCTGGTTAAAAGTAAAGAATTTTCATCGTAGTTTAGAAAATCATCTATAGAATCGTCATAAGCTATTGTGTATCCATATGATATAGGTGTAGAAGTAAAAAACGGAGTATCTTCTTCTTCGCACCCAAAGCAAGTTATAGTTTCTCCATTTATACTAAAGCAACGAAGAAGTCTTTTCCAAAATTGCTTTCTTGGGTCAGTTGATTGAACGTCAACTGAACTCATTCCAATGTACGCTGGAAAAGTTGCTTTTAATCTTGTATCAATCTGTTCGGCAATTTTGGCTTCAATATCTTCAAATACAAAAACATATATGTTGCCTGAATAATGCTCGGTATCTGTTTTTATAGTACATATATCATCTCGTATAATGAATGGATTGATGTCATCGTAGATGCTTCTGTTAACTATATCACCTTTAGAACATACAACTTTTTCAGAATTGAATGTAATTTCTTTCCCCTTGATTAAATACTCGAATACAACTTCACCATAACAACAATCTTCAATTTTGTTGCTATCAAAGAAAAACGCAATAACCTTTAACTTTTTAGCTTTAGATTGACCTTTCATATTTAGTCCTCTCTTTCAATTTAAGTTTTGATAATTTTTTATCATACCAAGCAGAATCTCTTCAAACAGGGATTCTGCTTTTTTATTTCTCCGATTGAATTTAAAGCAGCACTCTTCCAAGTACATATTCATTTTTTTGTGCGAACATGAGCTTTGCCTACTTCCGAGCAGTCGGCGGTCTAAAATTTCATTTACAACATTTTCGATAAGCGGTAGCATTTTGCTGCCGCTTTTTCTTTTTATCAAGGTAAGATAATAACCATCTGGAACTCTCGCATATATGTTTATTCCATTAGTTCTTATTGTGCTGCCGCTTGCAATATTCCTTCGTATGAATGAATGGTAATCAGTTTGAGAGTGAAGTTCCATACTGATATGACCATATCCTTGTTCTCTATCCTCAACTGCAATATAAGTATGAAACGGAAAACCGTCTGCATCAGATTTTATAAAAACATCATCTATAATTATAGTTCCTTTTAGTTTTTGCTTTTCACACCTGCTGATTGCAGTTCTTAGTCTGTTGAGCACTGATAAAGCCGTATGATAGCTACCAAGGTCGACTAATTTTTGCAGTTTCTTTGCGTTTGAACACTCTGTTTCATTTGCAACATACCAAACAGCCTTGAACCATTTTAAAATTGGCAAATGTGACTTCTGTAAAAGCGTTCCTGAGATAACTGTAGACTGGTATCCGCATTTCTTACACTTATATTTCATATCACCCACTTTCCAGTGTTCGTTATGCAAACATCTCGGACATTTCCAGCCATTTTCCCACCTTAAATTGTATAGATAATCAATGCACCTTTGCTCATCGCTGAAAGTGCAGTCAAATTCCTCAAAGTAGCATTTATTTGTTTCCATATCTTTATTATATCATACTGTTTTAGGTTCGTCAAGTGCATAATTCGGTAACCCAATAGTTAAAGAATCTGTCGAGGGCACCAAAAAATATTAAGTGGTGCGAATATGTGTTCGACAGAAAGGTTTGTTATTTATGACAACAGTTGAAATTTCAAAGGTTCAAGCACAGGCATTTGCGACGGCGATATTTGATAGTATCGCAAGCTACATTGAAACCCACATGGAAGAGTATGAGGAATTTCTAAGAAGTGAGGAACAGAACGGAGGTGAATCGATATGAAAACAAACACACAGGAGGCTTATACTATGACATTGTATTACAATAAGGTTCGCCAGAATGCGAGAAATGCTGTTTATCCTCATAAAATTGTGATAAGTAATACGGAAGATTTAAAAATTGCAGTTTCTTATGACCATGTTTGTGCAGAGTATAAAGACAGCTATCGTAAAAATGCGAATTTCATTCAAGCGGATTGCAATATGTTTGATGTGGATAATAGCGAAACAGACTGTCCTGATGAATGGGTCACACCAGAAGCTGTGAGAAAAGCATTCCCTGATGTTCCCTTTTATGTTTCCTATTCTCGAAACCATATGAAGCAAAAGGGAGAAAAAACTCCCAGACCTAAGTTTCATTTGTACTTCCCAGATGTAGAATTTTCAGATAGCAAGGAATACAGCAGACATAAAAAGGCAGTTTGTGATTATTTTAAAAAGTTTGACCAGAATGCAAAAGATGCTGCCCGTTTTTTCTTTGGGGTTGAAAATCCAAAAGTTGAATTTTATGCTGGTAATACGCTGTTATTTGATTTTATGCAGACTGTTTCTGTTAGCGAAGAAGCAAAGCAAAAATTGATTGATACAGAAATAAAGCTTGATAACATACCAGAGGGAAAGCGTAACACCACGATGCAGCATTATGCACTAAGAGTACTAACTAGATATGGGGCAGATGATGAAACGGCGTATCGGGCGTTTATCAATGAATCTCAAAGGTGTTCACCTCCATTGGATAATTTGGAGCTTGACTCCATTTGGAATGGAGCAGTAGCATTTTATAATAGTAATATCAAAACAAGTACTGACTATATCCTGCCAGAACTTTATAATATGGGCGTGCCAAGAATACATTTTGAATTGCCCTTTGTTGATTACAAAGCACTTTCTACTATAGCTACAGTAAGAGAAGATGACCGTTATTTTAACATTGAAATTGGAAGAGAATTTCTCAAAGCCTTTGGAATTAAGATAAGATACAACGAAATGAGTCATGATTATGAGATTGCAACACAATCCCTGGTAATTAATGGAGAAAACTGCTTTGAGTTACTTGTTACACTATTAGAAGATACTATTGCAAAATTAGCGTATAAAAGAGGAAGAAAAACTATAATATGTGATTTCCTTAATTTTATTGCAAACGAAAATTGTTATCACCCTGTAGTAGACTTGCTGAAAAAAGAACCATGGGATTGTACTGACAGATTGCCTGAACTATATCAGATGATGGATCTATCAGATGAATTGCATATGACACTCGTTAGAAAATGGTTATTACAGACAATAGCAATTCTGTTTAATACTAAAGAAAAACCGATTTCAACTCAGGGAATTTTAGTATTGCAAGGCGGACAAGGCATTGGTAAAACTGAGTTTTTCCGTCACCTTGCTATTAAAGATGATTTTTTCAAAGGCGGAGCTGTTTTGGATATGCGAAACAAGGATACAATTATTTCATCTACAAGGGTATGGATATGTGAACTTGGAGAAATTGACAGCACAACAAATAAAAAGCAATCTGAACTGAAATCTTTTATTACTGAGCCGTATGACAGATACAGAGAGCCTTATGCTCGTAAGGAAGTGCAGAGAATTCGTAAAACATCATTTTGTGGTACTGTAAATCCGTCCACTTATCTTACAGATGAAACTGGAAATCGCCGTTATTGGACTGTACCCGTCAAGAATATGGATATTGAGAGTGTATTTGCACACACTCCCGAATGGTATACTCAGCTTTGGCGACAGGTACTTTGTGAATATGACCGTAATCCAAAAGGTTATCTACTTACCAAAGAGGAACAGGAGGCAGTTAACCGCAGTAACGAAAACTTCGAAACGCTTCTGAAAGGTGAAGATGAGTTCATGACAATATTTGATACCTCAGCTGACCAATCACTTTGGACTAATGAGTTGACTGCTGCAAATATAGCTGATGAACTTAATACAAGATTTAAAGCCTTGAACATCAATAGTGTGAGCGTTGGCAGAAATCTTATTCCTCGCATTGAAAAGCGTACTGGCAAAAAAATTGGTGTAGAGAAAAAAGGAGGGCGATATTATAAGCTTTGTCCTCCATTTGCAGGTGAACATTATTCTGATAATTCAGTAAATCCAAACCTCCCCGATTATTGTAAAGTAGATAAAGCCATAGATTGAGTGTAAAACAATGCTATGTCAAAGGGTAGGTAGGGTAGGATGAAATACATATTATTGAAAAATAAGGCTGTTTTTTAATAATATAGAAAAAACATCTTACTATCCTACCCTTTGTCAAGCTAACAAAAAAGCCATTGATTTATAATGAAACCAATGGCTCTGAGTAAGGCAATGTTTTTATACAAATACTTTATACAAATCATCATCCACAATAAGCTGTACTTTTCCGCCAGGAGTTGCTTCAAGTGCAATATCGCGGTCTTTCAGTTCCCTAATCTGTGAGAGAATTTCTACCACATTATCAGCGGTGAATGTGTAGTCATCAATGGAATTGGTGACAGGCTCGGTGGTTGCATAAACTCGTTTGATAAGTTTTTTCATAGTAATCTCCTTTATAAAGAATGATTGCTGTTACTCCACCTCGGTTAGATGTCTCTTTCTTAATACTATTGATGACGGTTTCAGCAATCGGATTTTAGAAACGAGAAATAACAGCTTTCCCTTTCTATTTATATATAAGGTTTTTCGATTTTTAGCTCCTATAAAAGCAACGCCCCCGTAGTTCATTCATAAGCGTTTTTCTTCATTGCAATACAAAAAGCCATTGATTTTGAAAGTCAATGGCTTTTCTTATTATAAAAGTATATGAAAGTTTCTGCATAATGTACCGATTATAAAAGTATATGAAAGTTTCTGCATAATGTACCGATAAATCAGGTGAGAGGACAGTCCTAACCGTGGCGTTGATTATATATAAGGTTTTTCAAAAACAAGTCTGTTTAGTGAAAGCACACAAACTCAAAAGTGAATAGTATTAAATATTTGGCAAAAATAAACAACTCAACTTCTCAACCGTTATTAACCGCGGGAAAGTATAAGCATTTTTAGGTGAAAACAAGTCATTATTCTAAACCCAAAAGAATGTTTACAGCTTTCTGGAGGTCTGGTTTGGTGCGATAAGCCATAATTACCTTTCGCTCTTGGTCGCTTAAATCCTCCGGTGATAATCTGACGTCAAGCAATTCACTGGGAGATACATTCAATGCCTTGCAAATATCCGCAAGTATATCCGCATCGGGACGATTAATGCCTTGTTCCCAGTTGGAAACTCGGCTGTTGCTAACACCAATTTTCTGTGCCAGTTCCTTTTGGCTGAAACCACGCATTTCCCGATATTTACGAATTCTTGCACCAATTTCATATTTCATCAAATCACCTCTACACTAATTATAACCCATGAATTCTGGTATGTCAACAAAGAAATCAAGATAATCTGTAGAATCTGCTTGACTTCACAGATATTCTGTGGTAAAATGAAATCATATCCAGAAATTCTGGAAAAAAGGAGTTTGTCTTATGAGAGTTTATGAAAACGTTCGTACCTACATTAATAAAAATGGACTGAATCAGTCCAGCATTGCAAAAAAAGCTGGAATTTCCTCTAAAACTTTTGATGCAATTCTGAACGGAAAACAAACGCTGTATCCCGAAGACCTGAGGGCAATTTGCTATGCGCTGAACGTTAGACCCGAAAAGTTTATGTAGACTATTAAATAAGACAAGAGCGAAAGGTGAAAATTATGGTACTTGAATTTTTGAAGTATGCTTACTTCAATATTACAAAGGGTGATAGTATGGACGATATTTTAAGCAAATGTGCAAACAAAGCGTATATGGATTTATGCAGAACAATCAAATTTAAAACAGTTGACGGAAATATCAAAGCAGAGTACAAGGCAAAAATTTGTGATATGCTCGTCAATGAATATAATGCTTTGTGTAATGCTGTCAATGCTTGTTCCTCTGAAAATGAAAAACAAGAAATTTTCGATAAAGAGCACAACCGAATCTGCGAAAAAATCATCGAAACATATTCTGAAATCAGCAATTTTACATACGGACAAGCACAGAAATGGCTAAATATGATGCTGAAATATGTGTTTTTAATTGAGGAAAATTCTGCTCTGAAAAGTTATCTGCATATTCCCGTTGATAGTTATATTATGCAGGCTGTAGGTTCGGATAACCCTAAACTGAAATATTGTCTGAAACTGGAGTGCATTCCCAAAAAGAGCGGTACTGTGGATAAGTACAGCGAAAGCAATTCAAAGCCTTGGAGCAAGTGGAACTATGAGGAATATATTGCCTTTCAAAATTGTATCAGAGAAGCAATTACCGAAAGCTGCTACGGTTCTCCCATTGAATGGGAAAATAAGGCTTGGATTGAAGTTGCGGAATATAGGAAATAATAAGGAGAAGTGCTTTATGGAATCTATCGTAAAAATGGTCTACAAAAAGGATTTAAATATACTAAAAATATCCTGCAATGGAAAAGCCTTTGACGTTTCTCGTATCAAAGATATTCCTATTGACCAATGGGTCTTTCCGTTTTGCTCTAAAGGAGTAAAATGGAACGGTCTTTATGAAGAATTAAAGGTATTCACAGAAAGCAATGATTTTACGCTTCATTTTGACAGTGATGATACTTCTTTTGAAATCGTAAAATATGCATTGTCAGAAACTCCTGCTAAACTTATCGGCACAAATAATATCGTTACTATTCTTTATAATGAAAATCCATTCACGACCAGAATCACAGTAAACGGAAATGTGTTCAATACCGCTCGCATTCAGAATCGTTCTATTGACGAATGGATAAGCCCAATTCAAATCAGAGATTTGCAATGGAACGGTATCTTTGAGGAGCTTTCCGAATTCATTGGAACTGATATCTATAAAATATATTTTGTCGGCAAGCAGGAATTTATGAAACTGCTGATCGACAAGTGCCCGAAAAATGTTGACGTATTCTACCGTGACCCTAAAATTGCAGAAAAAGTCAACAAGGTCAAACAACCAGTAAAATCTACACCGAATACAGCTTCAAACAATATTCCCAAAGTGAATATGGAGAGCGTTTCACTTGCGGCAAAGAAAACTTCCGAGAAGCTGAAAAATGCTGCTGCTGAATCAGATTCTACTGAAAATCTGAACAATATTCCAATTAAAAATGATTTTATCAGAAAAAACATTATGTCTGTTTGTGCCGTTATATCAATTATTATGACTTTTCTGCCCTTTGCAAGTTTTAGTGCAGAAGCAGGAGATGTTACAGGAAATAAAATCAGTGTAAGCGGATTCGAAACGCTGTTTGGCGTAAAGGAAATCAAAGTCGGCTCCAACAGTTCTGTTTTTGGATTGATTCTGTTTCTCGTTCCAATCATTATAATTGTTATGAACTACATAAAACCTCTGAAACCGTTTAAAAAGTATATTGCAGTCGGCGCACCTGCCCTTGGAATCATCGGAGAATTTATTACATTTTTTGATTTAAGAGGAACGTTCAAGATTTTTATACAAGATGAGGGCGCAAAGTTAAGTTCATCTCTTGGAATCGGATTTTTCCTTATTTTAGCGTCATTTATTCTGACTGCTTTTGTAGGTCTTATGGTATATCATGGTATGGAACTGCCGAAAAAGAAAAAGGATGGGAAGTGATTTGCTATGATATGTCCAAATTGCGGTACGAATCTTGACGACAATGCAACAGAATGTTTCCTGTGCGGTTGTCATATTGAGGAACAGACTATTTCTGCTGATAAGCAAAATTACAGTGTGAATACTTGTCCGGTCTGCGGTTCTGAAATCAGTGAGCAGGAAAGCGTTTGTCCTATATGCGGTTCGCCTATTGAAAAAATAATGCAGACTGAAAATAATCAGGAAGAATATAATACAGAAAATATTGAACAATCCCAATCACAAAATAAATCCAACAAAAAACTCGTTATTATTATTTCTGTAATTGCAGTAGTAATAATTGGCGTTATAATATTTTTGTTATTAGGTAAGGAAGATACAAAAGACAGTCAAAGTGATGTATCTCAGGCAGAAGTCACAACTGCTTTGGTTACAGAATCTACAACAGAAACTACCACAACTTCCGTCACTACAGAAACAACGACTACAGTAACTGCGGAAATTACAACAACCACTGAAACGTATGCAGATGTAAGCAGTTATATCGGATTTTGGCACAAAGAAAGCGTTGGCTATGACAGAGAGCTGACAATTTCGAGCGTAAAAAGAAATAATATTATCTTTTCGCTATGGTATTATCGAACTGATTCCATTGAGGATGTTCCCGCTACACTTGAAAATGATACTGCATATTTTGATACGGGAGATGTTCAGGGATATCTTACATTTGAAGATGATATTATCACTGTTGCAATTACAAATTCTTCTCGTGTGTATATGCCGACTGAGGTTATGACCTTTGACGGACGTCATGACCATTCGTGGGAATACGAGGGATTTGATACCGCCGATGATTTTGAACCATACGTCATTGAGGTTACCAACCCGAAATTAAGCATCTATGATTCGCCGAGTTATAATGCAAATATTGTTGGAGAAATTACGGATAAATCAAGATATACAATTGTTGAGGAATACATCGAACCGGGACAAACCTCAATTGGATACATCTGGGGAAAGCTTAAGTCCGGCGTAGGCTGGATAAATATGTATGATGCAACTATAGTCGATGATTCGTTTTATGAAGAAGAAACGCCAAATGTCTGGTGTCCGAACTGCGGTTATGGATTCTTTACAAGCGGGGTTGGAACAGAGGGGTTCACTTGCCCAGCCTGTGGTCATAACTGGCTGCCCTGACAAAAATACTATAAATAAAAACATCTCTTTCCGTTTATAATTTTTGATACCATAAAAACAGCCGTAATCGTAAAAAATTACGGCTGAAATTATAAAAGAAACAGTTGACTTCTTTTCGTTTATATCTTATAATATATAAAACATCATTTTAATGAGGTGTTTACGATGATTTACGGATATGCAAGATGTTCTACAAATGAGAAAATGCAGGATATTAACAGACAAGTCCGAGAGCTTAAACAGCAAGGGGCAACCGATACTACAATATATCTTGAATACGAAAGCGGTATGAAAACAAATCGGGCAGAACTACAAAAATTGCTTGATATAGTGCAGTCGGGCGATACCATTCTTGCAACAGAGGTCAGCAGAATTACCCGAAGTACAAAACAGCTTTGCGATATTATTGAGCTTGCTAAAGATAAACATATAAAATTGGTTCTTGGTACTTTCGTTGTAGATTGCAGTAAGGAGCTTGACCCAATGACCGAGGGCATGCTGAAAATGATGGGTGTATTCAGTGAATTGGAACGTAATATCATCAGTCAGAGAGTAAAAAGCGGTATGGAGAATGCTAAAGTCAAAGGAAAAACCATCGGCAGACCGCCTACAACAGCCGAGGATATTCCGAGTATCTTTTATAAGCATTATCCAAAATATAAAAAGGGTGAGATTAATAAAAAAGAGTTTTCAAGACTTTGTGACTTGTCTTATCCGACGATTTATAAATATTTAAGCATTGTGGAGAATTAATATTATGAATGTTGTCATCTATGCAAGATTTAGTTCAAGCTCACAGCGTGAAGAAAGTATTGAGGGACAAGTAAAAGTTTGCAAAAAGTATGCGGAAGAAAATGGCTACACAGTAATAGATACATATTCAGACAGAGCAATCAGTGGAAAGACGGATTTACGCCCAGCATTACAGAAGATGTTGACGGATAGTTCCAAAAAGCAGTTTCAGGCGGTTCTTGTGTATTCGCTTGACCGATTCGGTCGAAATCTTATGCAGTCCGTAATTAACGAATGTAAATTAGAGAAAAATGGCGTAAAGCTGTTGTCTGCAACTGAAAAATTTGAAGATAACGCATCAGGAAATCTTCAGCGTAATATCTTGAAATCATTTGCACAATATTATTCTGAGGAACTTTCAGAAAAAGTAACTCGTGGTATGAATTTAAATGCTGAGAAATGCTTGTCTACTGGCGGGAATGTTGCCTTAGGTTTCAGAGTGGGCGAAGATAAAAAATTCTATATTGATGAAGAAGCGGCACTTATTGTCCGGTATATTTTTGAAAGTTATGCAAACGGTAAGACAGTAAAAGAAATAACAGACGATCTTAATGCACAGGGGTGCAGAACTTCAAGAGGGGCAGAATTCAATAAAAATTCCTTACATACACTATTGCAAAATAAACGTTATATAGGAATTTATACATATAAAGGGAAAGAGATTCCCAACGGATTGCCTCGCATTATTTCTGATGAGCTGTTTTATAAAGTCGCTGAAATTCTGGAAAAGAACAGAAAAGCTCCTGCGAGAGCAAAGGCAGATGTTGAATATTTACTGACCTTAAAATTATTTTGCGGACATTGTAAAAAAATGATGACAGGACTTTCGGGAACTGGCAAAATGGGAAAGACTTACCGCTATTATGAATGTAAAGGTCGCAAAAATAAGACTTGTAACAAAAAGAGAGTACGCAAAGAATATATAGAAGATTTGGTTGTCGATGTCTGCCGACAGCAATTAACCGATAAAAATATCAGAAAAATTGCAAAAGAGCTTATGGCAATAGCAAACACCTCCGCTGAATCTCATAGAATAGCAGCAATTAAAAAACAAATAAAAGAGTATGAGCGCAAGCACAATAATCTGCTGAATAATGTAGCGGAATGCGATATTCCGAGTGTATGCAAATCTATTTTTGTAAAAATCGAAGAGATTGAGAATATTATAAAGAGGCTTGAAGAAAGCTTGGAAACAGAAATGAAAAATCAAGTTGTATTATCAGAACCTCAGATTCGATTTTTTCTGAATTCACTCAAAAAAGGAGACACAAGTGATATAAAATACCGAAAAGCACTTATAACGCTGTTTGTAAATGCAATATATCTGTATGATGATAAAATGACGATTGTTTTCAATTCAGGAGATGAACCTGTTACTGTTGACGACCTTCTTTTGTCTGAAATTGAGGAACATTTTCAGCAAACGGAGGAGGGTTTGTTTTTGGAAAGGGTTAGCCCACCAAGAAAGCTGTGTAAATATGCTGAAAATGGCGTGTTTACGCAGCTTTTCATTTTGGATAAATTAAAATAAACTAATAAAAACGACTTTTTATGTCGTAGTAGTGTCGTAGTAAAAACAGGTCAATCGTCAATTTTTAGCTGTTTTCTGAGTACTTCAATGTCGTTGTGCACATAAGTACCAGCTGTGACAGAAATATCAGAGTGACCCATGACCTTTTGAATTGTATAAATATCAACACCTTTTTCACGGAGAAGAGTTCCATAGGTATGTCTAAGTTCATGAGGTGTAAGCTTTGGTATATTAAGTTCTTTACTTGCTTTTTCCATAAAACGTTCGAACTTATCAGCGTAAGAATGCGGTACAATAGGTTTGTCAGGTTTTTCACCTGATATTACGTATTCTGATTCTCTGGGAATTAAATTAATTACGGAAATAAGGTTATCACTAATAGGAATATATCTGTTTGATGTTTCAGATTTTGTCTCACCAATAACAACTTTACCTGTTGTTTGCGTGACGAGTTATGGAGCAAAATGCAGAGCATATGGTTGTGACTTATGGTGTGTATCAGATCGACTCTGCTGAGGCAGAAAGATGCGTCCTTGATGCAATTTCTATGGTAAATTTCTTCATCAAAACGTTGGGTTGAATTACTTTTCCGATTGAATAATTGAAAAGGGTATGTATTTATAAAAGGAAAACAATAAAATGTTGGAAGTTGGAATGAAAGCACCTGATTTTGCATTGCAGAACATGTTATTTGTTTATCGTTTATTCGTCACCTAAATAATATCTTGTTTTACCCTGTGTTTTCTTTCCATACTCAATAGCCTCTTTGGGACATCCTGCTATACATGCCATACAGTGCGTACAATTATCACCCCAAACAGGTCTGCCATTTACCATTTTGATATTATTCATTGGACATCTGTCTGCGCAAGTACCGCATTCGGAACATTTGTCGGTAACGGCGAATCCTTTTGCCTTTATCATAGTTGCATACATAATAGGATTGAGAATTTTAGACATTATAGCCTTGCCGGGTTCTTCTTTTGGAAGTTTTTTGCCTTTGGCAATGACTCTTGCGATTTCCTGAATCTTCGGTTTGGCATTTTCAAGTACCTTATCATTAATATACTTAGGTTGAGTGCCCCCGCCTGCAATATATCCCTGTGGCATTACAATAGAATTAAATCCAGCCAAGTTAAACTCCTTTTCTTCACATAGCTTTTTAACATAGCTGACAGTCTGCCATGGAGTTTGTGCGCAGGTTACAACGAAATAAGCCTTCCTTGTCCCCGAGAAATCAACCTTTTTTATGTATTCGTTCATTATACGAGGTAATCTTCCGGCATAAACCGGACCAACAAAGACAAGAGGTTTTGTTGAACTGACAGAACCGTAATTGTTGCTTTTCACGCATTGATTGATTGAAATAATCTCGTCGTCGCAAACCTCTGCAATTTTTTTGGCAGCATAACGGCTATTACCGGTTCCGCTAAAATATAAAATCATAATTTTTCCTCCTATAGCTTTTTACTAGAGTATAGCATATAAAAGATAACTCACGGTAAACTGGAAAGGTGAGATTTTTTATCAGAGAAATTTACCGTAAGTTTATCTTATAGTGTTATAATATAAAAATAAAGGAACACGTTATCCTTTTATCACATATTTAATGGAGGTATTTTCAAATGAATACGATGGAAACTATTTGCAGCAGAAAGACAATTCGCAGTTATACCGGCGAAAATATCACCGCAGATGAATTAAATGTGATTCTTAAAGCGGCGAATGCTTCTCCTGTTGGAATGGGACAGTATGATAGTATGCATCTTACGGTCATTACAAATGAGGAATTGATGAATAAAATTGATGCAGCAGGAGCTGCTTTGTTTGGTCAACCCGATATGCATCCTTTGTATGGTGTTCCGACCCTTGTTCTCGTTTCTTCCAAAAAGCCGGATCCTATGATGGAGAATGTTGCTTTTTCTAATGCTGCGATTATTGCGCACAATATGGCATTGGCAGCAACAGATCTTGGTGTGGGATCCTGCTATATCTGGGGTGCGATTGCAGCTTTGTCTGGTTCAGCAGAGCTTTTAAAAGAGTTGAATCTTCCAGAAGGTTTTATTCCCTGTTGTGCAATAGGACTCGGAAAAACAGATTGTAAATATGAGATCAGGGACATTCCGGAAAACAGAATCGCCAAAAGCATTATTGAATAATGTGTTATCAGTAAAACAACATGGAGGTAAGAAAATTTTTTCTTGCCTCCATTGTTCTTTATTAGCATTTATTGGGCAAGGTCACTGTAAAAGTAGATCCTTCTCCTGGTGTACTTTTTACCGTTATCGTGCCTTTACATAGTTCAACAATCCTTTTTACCAGTGGAAGTCCAAGCCCATTTCCTTCTGATTTACGGGAAGGATCACCCTGATAAAACTTTTCAAAGATATGTTTCTGTACGTCGTTTATCATACCTTCACCGTGGTCAGTGATGACAACCTCTGTAGCCTCATCAGTTGAATTCATAAAAACATGGATGGTGCTGTTTTCCGGCGAATATTTGATAGCGTTATCTATAATATTACTCCATACCCTTTCCAATAGCTGTTCATTACCATAGTACAGTTGGCGTGGAAGTTCCATATCAAAATCAATGTTTTTTAGCTCCCATTTTCCTTCGAGCATCAGAATTGCCTTCCTTATCTGCTCATCTATACGATATTCTGCTTTATTGGGAATAATCTCTTGATTTTCAAGTTTGGAGAGCATCAGGATGCTGCTGGAAAGATTGGATAACCGCCTTGAATTTTCAATGATAATCTCTACATAGTGATTGTGCTTTTCAGGCGACAGCCGATCATTCTGCAGCAAGGTTGCGTATCCTTCGATAGAGGTTATCGGTGTTTTGAATTCATGAGATACACTTTCGATAAAGTCAGTACGAAGAGTTTCAACGTGTGATAAGTCTTGTACCATTGTATTAAATCGCTTAGCCATTTCACGAATCTCCATGATATTTTCATTTTCCGGAACTCTGACAGAAAAATCCCCTTTTGACAGAGCTTCAAAAGCATTGCTTATATTTTGAATGGGACGGATCAATTTTCTTCCTACATAGATAGCAATGGCACCGCCAATCAGCAAACTTCCGAATACCATAAATATAATAGGCAGTCGGTGCATTCTTGGATCAGCCGTTATAGCTCCGAATTTATACAGGACTGTCCATAATATTGAAAGAAGAAAACATATTAATGTAATTGTACTGAAAACAAGAATTGCAAAATACAGCCATAAACCGGAATGCTTATTTTTAGTCAACTTTTTTCACCGCCTTATATCCAAGTCCACGAACGGTAACAATTTCAAAGTCATTACACCCTTCAAAACGGTCACGCAGACGATTTATATGTGTGTTTACAGTACGCTCATCTGTTTCCGAGAACATTCCCCATATCTCATCCATCAGCTGCTGACGAGTAAAAATTTTATTCGGATAAGAAAGGAGTTTGTACAGTAAATAGAATTCTTTTTGAGGGAGAATAGTTTCTTTGCCATTGATTGTTACGGTGAGTGCATCGTAGTTAAGAACTGTAGAACCTACAGTAATCTTTTTATCGCTGGATATTTTTGCCCGACGGAGCAGGGCTTCGACACGCAGAACCAATTCCTTAACATTGATGGGCTTTATCATATAGTCATCGGCTCCGACCCGAAAACCTTTTTGCATATCTACAAACTGATCTTTCGCAGTAACCATTAAAATAGGAAGATCATAATTTGCATCCCGGAGGGATTCAGTAAGTTCATATCCATTCATTTCCGGCATCATAATGTCAGCAACAATCAGATCAATATACTCTTTATCCATGATATCGAGCGCTTCCATACCGTCCCTGGCTGGAATACTGTTGTATCCGCTGTCAGATAATACAGTGCAAAATAATTCACGCATATCAGCGTTGTCTTCAACGACCAGAATATTAAACATAGGCATGCCTCCTTTAACTGTTCCTTATATTATACCATGAATCAGCGATAAATAAAAGGCAAATTTATAGTACGCTTGTCAACATAAATCATAACATACAAAGAACACGCCAAGATAAACTCACACAGTTGTTTTTTTTAAGCAGTTTATCTTTAGTTTATCTTTAGTTGTCCAAAAGTTTACTTTCATTTGCTAAAATACATGTATCTTTTTTAAGGAGGACATAATTATGATTCGGTTATTGAAACGAATGAACACAAAGAATCGATGGATGGCGCTGGTGTGCGTACTATTGGTTGCCGGGCAAGTTTTTCTTGATTTGAAACTTCCCGATTATACAAAGGAAATCACAACGTTGATTGGCAGCGAAAGTGACATATTATCTGATTATTTCATTGCAGGAGGAAAGATGCTTGCCTGTGCTTTGGGAAGCGCAATACTCGCAGTAATTGTTGGTTACTTTGCTGCAGCAATTGCTGCGGATTTCACTTTTAATATTGGCGATAAGGTCTTTTCAAAGGTTTCTGACTTCGGCAGCAGTGAAATCAAAAAGTTTTCTACCGCCAGTCTTATCACCCGTACTACCAATGACATCACACAAATTCAGATGTTTGTTGCCATGGGATTGCAGGTCATGATAAAGGCACCCATCATGGCAGTTTGGGCAATCTGCAAAATCATCGGCAAGAGCTGGGAACTTTCTATAGTTACCGCATCGGCGGTTGTTGTAATTGTAACCACTATTGTCGTACTTCTATTCATACTTCTTCCAAAGTTTAAAATTGTTCAGAAGCAGGTTGATGATGTAAACCGTACTGTCCGTGAAAATTTAACAGGACTTCGGGTTGTTCGTGCATTTAATGCTGAAAAATATCAGGAAAAAAAGTTTGAAGAAACTAATGAAAGCCTGATGAAAACTCAGATGTTTACTATGCGTGGAATGTCGTTCCTATTTCCAGTAATGATCCTTGTACAGAGTTGTCTTACTTTAGGCATTTATTGGATGGGTTCTTATCTTATCAACGATATTTCAATCCCATTAAACGGAACTCTTGAAGAACTGCTAACCTCTTTTACTTCCAGAGTAGACATGCTCGGCGATGTTGTTACATTTAACTCTTATGCTCTCTATGTTGTTATGTCCTTTGTGTTGCTTGTGGCAATATTTATGATCTTGCCCCGTGCACAGGTATCTGCAAAGCGTATCAATGAGGTTCTGGATGAAGAAATAACCGTTAAAGAAGGCAGTGCAGACATAAACAATATGGAATCCGGTGGCGGTACCGTGGAATTTCGCAATGTTTCTTTCCGTTATCCTGACGCCTCCGAAGATTGCCTGAAAAAAATTTCATTTAAAGTCAATCCTGGCGAGACAATAGCATTTATCGGTGCCACAGGTTCAGGCAAATCTACTCTTGTTGGACTTGCTGCACGCCTGTATGATACAACAGAAGGTACCGTTCTTATTGACGGCAGAGATGTTCGTGACTATACTTTTGAAGCATTGTACAGTAAGATGGGATATGTTCCACAAAAAGCGATACTGTTTTCTGATACGATTGAAAACAATGTAGCATTTGGCTCCTGCGGGCACAAAATCGACCGTGATGATGTTGAATATGCAATTAATATTGCTCAGGCAAGTGATTTTGTGAATAAGCTTGAGGATGGAATAGACAGCAATATTGCTCAGGGAGGTGCCAATGTTTCCGGCGGACAGAAACAGCGCCTTGCCATTGCAAGGGCAGTTGCCAGAATGCCGGAAATTCTGATATTCGATGATTCCTTCTCAGCACTTGACTATAAGACAGACCGTGCGTTACGTGAAAAAATAAAAAATGATTTGAAAGGCACGACCTGTATGATCGTAGCGCAGCGTATCGGTACCATCCGTCATGCAGACAAAATCGTGGTACTTGATAACGGTGAAGCAGTTGGTATCGGTACACATGAAGAACTGATGAAAAAATGTCCGGTATATCAGGAAATCGCACTTTCACAGTTGTCACAGTCGGAACTTGAATAAAGGAGGGGTTAAATATGGCAAGAATAGGTCAAGGAACACAAAAGCCTAAGAATATGAAGCAAGCTTTGGGAAAGTTGGCTGCATATTGTAAAAAAGAATTTGCCGTAATTCTAATTGCATTGGTTTTAGCTGTTGTTGGTACGGTACTGACAATTATCGGGCCGAATCAGATCAGCAAAATCACAGACTATATGTACGATGGACTGACCGGAGGTATTTCCACTGAAGAAATTGCTGAGGATATTCAAAAGCAGATAACGACAGGACAGCTTAACATTTTGGAATTCTTACCGGAAGGTGTAGATCCCGGAACAGTGGATCTTGAAAGTCTTGACCTGACCAATGAGGATGATCCGTTGGCAGCGGCTATTCTGGAAAATGTGCGTCTAAGTAATGAATTTGCAGAGGCACATAAAGATGGCGGCATTGATATGGACGGAATCTTATCCGTTTGTATCCTGCTTTTAACAATCTATCTTATCAGTGCTATATGCAATTTTTTACAGCACTTTATTATGGCAACAATTACCCAAAAGGTATCTCGCCGTATGCGAACTGACATCAGCAAAAAAATCAATCATTTGCCTTTGAAATACTTTTCTTCAAACTCTTATGGCGATGTATTGTCACGTGTTACAAACGATGTAGATACTATTGGTCAGGGGCTTTCTAATAGTGCTGCAAGTATTGTATCTGCTTCGGCTCAATTTGTGGGTTGTCTGATTATGATGTTCTGGAACGATTGGATTATGGCAATTACAACAATAATTACTACTTTCTTCGGCATTATCTTTATGGCTTTTATTATGAAACATTCACAAAGGTACTTCAAGCAAAGACAGAAAAGTCTTGGAAAACTTAATGGTTATATTGAGGAAATGTACAGCGGCCACGATGTAATTCGAATTTCTAATGCTGAAAAGAATGTGAAATCCAGATTTAATGAGCTGAATTTGGCTGTTAAAGATGCAAATTTCAAATCACAGTTTCTTTCCGGTTTGATGCAGCCTATCATGAATTTTGTCGGAAATCTTGGATATGTAGCAGTATGCATTGTTGGTGCAATACTTGTTATAAACGGAAACATTACGTTTGGGGTTATCACTGCATTTCTGATCTATGTACGTTTATTTGAACAGCCGCTGAAGCAGATAGCACAGGGTATGACGAATATGCAATCCACGGCAGCTGCTACTGAGCGTGTTTTTGAGTTCCTGGAAGAAGAAGAACTCAAAAACGAAGATAATATTGTTCGTACAAAGGAAGATGTGGATGGAGTAGTTGATTTTGAGAATGTACATTTTGCTTATCCGGATACTCCTGACAAAGAAGTTATTCATGGTTTTTCTGCGCACATTAAGTCAGGTCAGAAAGTTGCAATTGTAGGACCTACTGGTGCTGGTAAAACAACACTGGTTAATCTTCTGATGCGTTTCTTTGAGACAACAGGCGGTGATATCAAGATTGATGGTGTTAGTATCAAAGAATTGCGACGTGAGAATGTACACAGTATGTTTGGTATGGTATTACAGGAAACATGGCTGTTTGAAGGTACGGTTCGTGAAAACCTTGTTTATAACTGCGTAAATGTATCAGATGAAACGATGATAGATGCCTGCAAAGCCTGCGGTATTCATAATTTTATCAAAGCACTTCCGCAGGGATATGATACTGTACTCAATGACAATACATCAATCTCAGCCGGTCAGAAGCAGCTTTTCACTATTGCTCGTGCAATGATTCAGAACAGTCCAATGCTGATTTTGGATGAAGCTACTTCCAGCGTTGATACAAGAACAGAGGTTATTACACAAAAAGCAATGGATCAGTTAACTGAAAACAGAACCAGCTTTGTTATTGCTCACCGTTTGTCTACTATAAAAAATGCAGATGTCATTCTTGTCGTTAAGGACGGCGATATTATTGAGCAGGGCAATCACGAAGAACTGCTTGCACAGAATGGTTTTTATGCTGATCTTTATAACAGCCAGTTTGAAAAGACTGCATAAATTTTGGAGGATAATACAATGAAATATAAATATATTACAATAGAGCGTGAATATGGCAGCGGCGGTACACAAATTGCCAGAAAACTCGCCGAGCGTTTCGGAGTGCCTTGTTACGGACGTGAAATTATTGAGGCGGTTGCAAATGACCAGAATCTGTCAACCAGTCAGATTGATGCGTATGAAGAAACAGTATCCAACAGTTTTCTATATTCGGTATATCTTTTAAGTAAGGCACAGACCGGAGATCCTGATATGTTATCTAAAGAGGGACATATCTACATGGCAGAACAAGAGGCAATCAGGCGCTTTGCGGCAGCAGGACCGGCAGTATTCGTCGGTCACTGTGCCTCAGAATCACTGAAAGGTGAAAACGGGTTATTGAAAGTGTTTATTCATGCGAATAACGAAACAAAGATTAAGCGTGCTGTAGAGGAATACGGTATTCCGGAGCATAGCGCTGAAAACACAATCCAAAGATATGATCGAAAAAGAGAACGCTATTATTATGCAAACACTACCCGTAAATGGCGTCAACCTGATAATTATGATTTGATTCTTAACAGCAGTTCATTTGGAATTTTGGGGTGTGTTGATGTGCTGGAAATGATCATAAACCACAATTTCATTAACAACAATTAATTTATTTCTAAAAAAGGCGGCAAAAGTTAGAAAGGAAATATTTGTTATGCTGCAATTAAAGAACATAGTAAAAACCTATGTGACAGGCGATCTGGAACAAAAAGCTTTAAAGGGAGTCAGTATAAGCTTTAGGGAAAATGAATTTGTTTCCATTCTGGGACAGAGCGGTTCGGGAAAAACTACTATGCTGAATATCATAGGTGGTCTTGACCGTTATACCAGCGGTGACCTGATTATCAATGGTGTATCCACAAAAAAATACAAAGATGCTGACTGGGATTTTTATCGCAACAATTCCATTGGTTTTGTATTTCAGAGTTACAATCTGATTCCACATCAAACAGTACTTGCTAATGTAGAAATGGCACTGACACTTGCCGGTGTTTCTAAAAGAGAGCGTCGGCAGAGAGCAGTCTCTGTACTGAAAAAAGTGGGACTTGGTGATCATATTCATAAAAAACCGAATCAGATGTCAGGCGGTCAGATGCAGCGTGTGGCGATTGCACGTGCATTGATAAACAATCCTGATATTCTGCTGGCTGATGAACCTACTGGTGCACTTGACTCGGAAACAAGTGTCCAGATCATGGAATTACTGAAAGAAATAGCGAAGGATAAACTGGTAATTATGGTAACACACAATCCGGAACTTGCACAGCAGTATTCCACAAGAATTGTAAAGCTTCTGGACGGCAGAATTGTTGATGATTCCAATCCTTGTACGGAAAGTGAAACCCCGGTCGAACCACAAAAGCGAAAGAAAATCTCAATGTCATTTTTTACAGCACTTTCTCTTAGCTTCAATAATCTTCGCACGAAGAAGGGACGCACTCTGCTGACATCATTTGCCGGTTCAATCGGAATTATTGGTATAGCACTTATTCTGGCACTTTCCACTGGAATGAATACTTACATATCAGATGTTCAAAAGGAAACAATGTCATCATATCCGCTTACTATAAGCGATGAAACTATTGATGTTTCCAGTGTTATGGGACGGCGAAGTGAAATAATAAATGAGCGCAGGGATCCAGATTCTGACAAATCTGAGGAACGTTCTGGTGTTTATGCGGATTATCGTGACCTGGAAACACTTGAAACAATGACATCCAGTATTGTAGAAAACAATTTGACTGAATTCAAAAAGTATCTTGATGATCCGGACAGTGAAATTCAGCAGTATCTTGGCGAAAACGGTGTGATTTACACTTATGATGTAAATTTCAACGTATATTCTTATGATACGAATGGAACACTTATCAACAGTGATGCAGATACAGAGGATATCACATCTTCCGGCGTAACATCTGAAAATGGTAACAGCAATGGGAGAAACAGAATGGGAATGATGTCAGCTATGCTTGGCGGAAATTCCGATTCAAGTGCCGAGAATTTTTCAGAACTTATGGTTGGTGCCAATGGCTCCGTTGTCAGTCAGGTGATTACTGACAGCTATGATGTTCTGTATGGAAGCTGGCCGGAAAAATATGATGAAGTAATTCTTGTTTTGGATGAAAATAACGGAATTTCTGCTGAAACGCTTTATCAGCTGGGATTAATTACATCAGAACAGTATGAATCAGCGGCAGAAAAAATTGCAGACGGAGAAGAGGCAGATGAAATCAGCTTCGACTATACGGAAATCTGTGATCATACTTTTTATCTTGTACCGGCTTGTGATCAGTACATCGAAAATGAAGATGGCACTTTCACCAATCTGGAAGACAGTGTTTTCAATGAGGAACAGCTTTTGAAAAATGCTGTTGAACTTAAAATTACTGGTATTATTCGTCCCGTTGAGGGCGCAGAGAATGCAGATATTTCAACTGCTGTAGCTTACACGTCTATGCTGACAGACTATGTAATAAAGTACACAGATGAGAGTGCAATCATCACAGCACAGGAATCTTTTCCGGAAATCAATGTGCTGAATGGTATGGAGTTTGAAGTACCGGATGATTCAAGAAAAATCGAAGATGCCAAAACATATATTTCGGCAATGGGTGTTTCCGATAAAGCTTCTCTCTATCAGATGATGATGTATTATAGCAGTCAAAACACACAAACTCCGGGTAATTCTGAACAGTCTGTTTCTGCGGGAGTCGGACAGGCTGGAAACAATGCGGAAAGCATGAACATGGATGAAAATACTATGGCAACTGCCATGGATCAATGGCTTGAAAATGATCCGGACGAGGAAATACTAATTTCATTTTATGATGAATACATATCCGGCTCTACTTACGAAGAAAATATGAAGAATTTTGGAAAGGTCAGCTACGATGCCCCTTCATCTATCAGTATCTATGCCGATAGCTTTGAGGACAAGGATGCCATTACAGAATGTATTGCAAATTACAATGAAACAGCGGATGAGGATAATCAAATTACTTATACGGATTATGTAGCTCTTCTGACTTCATCCATTACAACCATAATCAATGGAATTTCTTATGTTCTGATTGCTTTTGTGGCAATATCCCTTGTAGTATCATGTATTATGATTGGTATTATTACACATATCTCTGTTATGGAACGAACTAAAGAAATTGGTATTCTGCGTGCACTCGGCGCATCCAAACGCAATATTTCACAGGTATTCAATGCTGAAACCTTTATTATTGGATGCTGTGCAGGACTCCTCGGTATTGGTGTTTCACTTGTGCTACTGATCCCAATTAATTCTATTATTGAAAAAATTTCCGGTATAACTGGACTTACAGCACAGCTCCCTGTAGCATCGTCACTGATTTTGATTATGATAAGTATCCTGATCACGCTGATCGGTGGATTATTGCCAGCAAAAAAAGCTGCAAAGAAAGATCCGGTTATCGCTCTTCGCAGTGAATAATTTTAATGTGAATCCCTTTGCTTACATGCAGAGGGATTTTGCTTTGAATATTATGAAAGGAACTACATATGAAAAAAAGGAAAATATTAATTATTGTATCAATAATTATGGGTGTTTTTATATGTGCAGGTTTGGGAATATATATCTGGTACATCAATTCTCCGTTTGTAACAGTAAAAAAACTGATGACATCAGTGAAAGAAAAGGATATAGATTCTTTCATAGAATGCATTGAACCTGAAACAGCACAAAAAATTCAATGGCCAATGGATTTTACTGGAATTACCTCAGATGATCTGATTGATATTGTATCTGATAAGTCGGATGAAGATACAGATAACAATAAAAAAGATGAGAATACATCAATAAAAATTTCTGATTACAGTCGGGATGGAGATAAAGCTTCTATTATGCTGACTATAACAGATGAGAATGGCACAATTGAAACAAAGGAAATTAATTTTGTTTGTATTTCCGATTCCTGGTATCTTACAATTAATTTAACAAACATTCTTTTATAAAGCTATTGATAATTTATATTATGATATATGAGCATGACATTTCAGCCATTATAGGTTGAATTGCTATGCTCTTTTTTCTTTTGACAACATCCATAGAATATTTACAAATATTTTTCAGAAAACTTTCTCATTTGCTTTCCTGAGATGTGTTCTAGTGTATCAAAGGGGTGAAAAATGCCAAACAGCTCATATCTTCAAGGAGGGATGAACAATGCAAACTTCCCCTGAAATAGAGAAGCGAATATGTGCAATGTTTGATTCCTTCTGTAAAACAGTAATACGGAACTTCAGCAGAAATTTAAAACGAGCGGCAGCAAATTAAAGCAAACATTTCAGTACGGGAAATTTGTCGGTACAATATCTGTTAGATTCCCTGACGTGTGAGGATAACCGATCATCAGAGCAGTATATACTTTACCTGGATAAGTGTCCTTGCATAATAGAAAATGAACTTCTGTATCACACACTGGAATCTTTGAAAGAAAACCAGCGAACTGTTTTGCTGATGGACTTTTGGCTGGGACTGACAGATGAGGAAATATCAAAAAGAATGGAGGTTACAAGACGCACAGTATATAATCTGAGAATTCGTGCGTTCAGCAAAATACGAAAATACTATGAAAAACACGGACGAGACCTCTGAACTGAGTTACCATTTAATTCAACAAGCCGTTAGCGGAGAATCCAAAGCGGTAGAAAAAATTCTACATATTTATGACAAATACATAAACTCCGTTGTAATGCTTGAAGCAACGGATATGAATGGCAATACCATAAAAACAATTGATGAAGATATGAAAATCCAGATTCAGATGAAACTCATAGAGTCAATACAAACAAAATGGAGGAATTTATTTAAATGATACCAACAGATCTATTTGAATTTGCCTATGTGCCGGACTGGTACGGGCAATTGGACGAGCTTGCCGAAATGGCACTGCCGGAGCCGTGGCGGTTCAGAAAGCCAACCGTAGAAACCAGAAATACAGATACGCCGATTTTAGAGCGGTACATCAATATTATCTTTCGCAAGCAAAGCATTGATTACAACACAGAACACGAACCGGGTGAGGCATCAAAATTCTTTCACATCGAGAATGAATATGCCTGCTTTCACACCGGACTTTACAATCAGAGATACAAGGCAATTTACGCATATTTTGAGCGCAATAAAAAACGGGAAATAACTTTTAATTGGTATTTCCGTGGCTTCTGCGATGAAATATCACCAAAGCTGAAATACATCGAACCTCTGCCGGAAAAGCCGAGATTTCCAATGATTCAGAGTGGTATTAATTTCAATCCGGAATGGCAGATTCGTGTGAATGTGGATCACATTCTGGGAGATGCAGAAAATCTGGAACGCATTCCTGCAAAAATCCGGAAAGCTAAAAACTTGCCGCTTCTTCTGGAAACAGCAGTGGAGCTTGCCAGAAGACAAGCTGTTGTAGAACCGGGACTGGTTGTACCGCAGGGTTACCAGAATAAATTACAATATCTTTTGCCCATATGCCTGACCAACATGAAGAAACCTGATCTTGCCATGACAATTTCTGTGATGGACGGGTATTATCTTGGAAACACCTGTCTGACGCTGGAGATGGCTTACCTGAATGCGAGATTGATCGCACGGCCGATTGCCCCATGGCTGACTGATCTGGTGAAATAAGAAAAAATTTTGATATGCTAAAAATCCGATGAGATACAAGTACTCTTGTGCCTTATCGGATTTTTTTCATATATGTATTTCTCAGTGTTGAACCTAAAGACATCTTTGAAGAAAATGTTATAAGTCCAAGTACATTAAATAAAGCTGTAGCAATAATCAAGTTACTTTCTCCCAAATAGTTTGAATATAGATAGCTTTTGCAAAGAAAATGAAATAAGGAGATTCAGTATGAAGTTGCATTTTCTATATTTTGGAAGATTACTAGTAAAATATGCATAAAAAATTCTGTCAAACAATTGACTGATTGTGCAAAATGTGCTATAATATTATGGATATTACCTCGCTATAAGTGTAGGTTCAATGAGGTGTAATACAATGGCTAAAAAGAACAATGCTAATATTGGCTTTGAAAAGCAGATTTGGGACGCTGCCTGCGTTTTGTGGGGACATATTCCTGCTGCTGAATATAGAAAAGTTATCGTGGGACTTATTTTCCTGCGTTACATATCAAGTGCATTTGAAAAACGTTATAACGAACTTGTGGCTGACGGTGACGGTTTTGAGAATGAACCTGATGCTTACCTAATGGACAACATTTTCTTTGTTCCTGAAAAGGCTCGTTGGTCAGTGGTGTCCGCTGCTGCACATACTCCTGAAATTGGCTCTGTAATTGACGATGCTATGAGGGCTATTGAGGACGAGAACAAAACCTTAAAAAATGTTCTGCCTAAGAATTACGCAAGTCCAGACCTTGACAAGCGTGTTCTCGGTGATGTAGTCGATTTGTTTACGAATATGGATATGACTGATACCGAAGATAGCAAGGATTTGCTTGGTCGCACCTACGAATACTGCATAGCTCAATTTGCGGCTTACGAGGGTGTAAAGGGCGGTGAGTTCTATACTCCGTCAAGTATCGTTAAGACGATAGTCGCCATTCTCAATCCGTTTGAAAACTGTCGTGTTTACGATCCATGCTGTGGTTCGGGCGGTATGTTCGTACAGAGTGCAAAATTCATTCAAGCACATAGCGGTAACAGAGGCAATATTTCGGTTTACGGACAGGAGTCCAATGCTGATACTTGGAAAATGGCTAAAATGAATATGGCTATCCGTGGTATTGATGCTGACTTCGGACCGTATCACGCTGATACTTTCTTCAACGACCTGCATAAGACCTTGAAAGCGGACTTTATCATGGCAAATCCGCCGTTCAACCTCTCTAATTGGGGACAAGATAAACTCAAAGATGATATTCGTTGGAAATACGGCATTCCACCTGCGGGCAATGCCAACTATGCGTGGATCCAGCATATGATTCACCACCTTGCACCTAACGGCAAGATCGGTCTTGTGCTTGCGAACGGTGCGCTGTCAACTCAGTCAAGCGGTGAGGGCGAGATACGTAAGAATATCATTGAAGCAGACTTGGTTGAGGGTATCGTTGCTATGCCGACGCAGCTTTTTTACAGCGTAACTATCCCTGTGACGCTATGGTTCATTAGTAAGAATAAGAAACAGAAGGGCAAAACGTTGTTCATTGATGCCCGTAAAATGGGCTATATGGTCGACCGCAAGCACCGTGACTTTACGGACGAAGATATTCAGAAGCTTGCGGATACTTTCAAGGCATTTCAGAACGGCGAGCTTGAAGAAGTCAAGGGATTCTGTGCGATAGCGACAACAGAGGATATTGCAAAGCAGGATTATATACTCACTCCGGGACGATATGTGGGTATTGAGGAGCTGGAAAATGACGGAGAACCATTTGAAGAAAAAATGAAACGTCTGACCACGGATCTTTCGGAGATGTTTGCAAAGTCGCACGAGCTTGAAAACGAGATCAGGGAGAAGCTGGGGGCGATTGGGTATGACATTTGAAATTGCTCAACTATGCGATATAGACGTCGATGTAATTGATGGAGATAGAGGTAAAAACTATCCTCATCAAGATGAATTACTTGAATCAGGATATTGTCTTTTTCTATCAGCAAAAAATGTAACACAAAACGGGTTCTTATTTGCGGATAATCAATTTATCACGCAAGAGAAGGATGGGTTGCTTAATAATGGCAAATTGAATCGTGGCGATATTGTAATTACTACTCGTGGTACTGTCGGAAATGTTGCTATATACTCCGATGATGTGCCTTACAGAAATATTCGTATCAATTCTGGAATGCTTATAATACGATGTGGCGAAAATATTGATAATTACTATTTATATCAAGTGTTGCGAAGCAAATGGTTCTATAATCAAATATTATCAATACAAAGTGGTAGTGCACAGCCACAATTACCTAAATCGCATTTCTTAAAAATGACAATCCCTATGCCAGATATTGATACACAACATAAAATCGCAATTATACTGTCAGGTATAGGTGACAAAATCAGCGTAAATACTGCGATAAATGAAAATTTACGCTTGCAAGCAGCCTAAATATTGACCGCTGATACATCTATCTCTCCGTTCATTAATTTAGGGAGTAGGGTGTCACGTATGGCAGAAAGGCGTTGATTTTCTTGCTGATTAGCTAATATTAGCTTGAATAGCGGTTGAACTATGCTATCAAATTCATTCATAGAAACAATGGACGGAACAAGTGCTTTCATTATTCCAAATTGCGCTTTATTAAGATTTACGATAGTGCTACCGCTTTGTCCTAACCTATTAATCTTTTCAGATAAGGTTTGCATAAACAAATAAATATAATATGGTGAATAACCGTCTTTGGGGATTATTGAGTTTATCTGTTGATTGGTTTGGCTGTCAACCGCAACAAGAACCACAAGTCCTGCAGTTCCTATACTGCTAACACAAATTGAGTTTTTAGGTAATGTTTTCTTTGATTGAGATTTTGCCCCTAATTCGGATAAATAACGCTCAGTCGATATTGCATAAACGCAATTGTGCATATCTGGAATAGTGATAAAGGGCATAAAATTGCCGTAATACTCTTTCTTTTTTGTCGAGGGTGTCTTTCCGCATATAATTTCCTTTGACAAGTCAGAAACAATACCCACATTCCAATCATAAGGCATTACTCCACCAAACGGCTCAAAATCCACAAACTACGCCTTGAACAGAGCATGCGCCTGCTGTTCTAAATTTTCATTTCTTGGGCTAAAGAAGGTGAAAATCCTAATCCGATTGAGACGGGAGCTTTTATAAATGGTTGGCAGCAAGAATATTGGATTGCTCATTGTGACGATTATTGTGCTTTTGTTGGATATGTTGGGTGGAAAGAATTAGTTGAAATGGGTATAAATAATGAAATTGAAAAGAATTACAATCAAGAACTAAATGGTTTTGAATTAAAAGATGTGAAGGAATGTATGTATAATGAAGGTAGTATGCAAGGTTATCTTTTTAAATGTTTGCATTGTGGAGAACATTTTTTATATGTAGATTGTGATTGAATAAAAATTTCTATTTTCTTAATGGAGGCGAAGGGACATAATTGTTTCATTTGATTTGGATGATACTTTGTTTGTATCTCCACCAGAATTTCAGACAGAAAATGAATTAACGTTTCCATGGAAAATGATTTACAAAGAAAGATTACGTTTAGGAACGATAGAACTTTTTAGGAAACTTCAATCTGAAGGAATTGAGACCTGGATATATACAACTTCTTTTAGAACAGAAAAATATATTAGGCATCTGTTTGGTCATTATGGAATAAAAGTTGATCAGATTATAAATGGTAGTAGACATAAGAAAGAAGTACAAGCGGGGAAGAAAGAACCAATGCCTTCAAAGTATCCAGCAAAATATAGAATTGATTTGCATATAGATGATGATCCGAGCGTAATGCAAAATGGAAAAGTATATGGATTTAAAGTTTTCCTTGTTGGTCCACCAGATAATGAGTGGGGGGACAAAATATTGCAGGAGGCAATGCGTATTAAATGTATAATGAACAAATAAAAATGATTGAACGTTCAGCCAAATTGATATTTAGCGGGGAAAGGCGAGAAAAATACATATCAAGGATGTCAAATTCTAAACATTGACCAATAACTTTGGTAAACAAGAAATCAACATTTGCAGAAGGTGGAGAACAGAAATAGTGCTTAAGGAGGTCAAACGAATATGAAAAAATTTATATTAACTATTCCGGGAATCCTTTTGTCTGTGTTCGGAGGCGGAATGTTTATTTGTTGTTTGTTCGGTGCGATTGAAGATGAATTTCAACCGGTTCATGTGTATCTTTCTCTGTTCTTTTCCTTTGGTGTAATTTTAGCCTTGGGAATTGTAATGATATATCTTGGTCATAAAAAGAATGTGAGATCAAAAGAGGGTGCTGACTACAATCATACGCCTGTTCAAACGCCGGACAAGAAAACTGTGAAAATACTTTTACAGGAGTTACAGAAGCGAACTAGTCAGGATTCAATCAAAATTCAGATAGAGGAAAACAGAAAACCAACGCTTTTTGGAAGTAAAATAGGTGGTATCCCTTATTGGGACAAGAAGAGAGAATATCCGAAGGCTTCCGATGGAAGCAAGCTGATGTTGCTGGCACAGATGAATCTGAATGAGCTTCCTGAAAATCAGATGCTTCCAAGGACAGGCATACTGCAATTTTTTATACTATGTGACAGAAACTATGGCATGGCTATTCAGGAAAGCGGCTATCCAAATAATACATATCAGGTGGTATATCACGAAAAAATAGATGAAAGTATTACAGAAGCGGATGTGCTTTCTATTGGAATAAAAACAACCGGAGATTTGGAAAAAGAGAATAAGAGCGTAAACCAACAGGATAGCAACTGTTTTCCTGTACGGGGAGAATATGCAGTTTCTTTCAAGATGGAAAAAGCATATATGAATGACTGTGATGTAAGGTGTGATGAATTACTGCATAAGATTGCAGAGGAGCTTGGCGTTGAATTGGACAGCAGATTAGAATTCTATCAAATGTTTGACGAGTATGATAAAAAATATGTGGACATTCATGAATCCACATATGGACACCGAATGTTTGGATATCCACATTTCAGACAGTGGGATCCGAGAGGTGTGGAGGCTGCGGATTATTATGATACCCTGCTGTTTCAGCTTGATTCGGATTACTGGAAGAATCAGTGGCGCATTCTGTGGGGCGATGCGGGTGTCGGTGCGTTTTTTATCAATAGTAAAAAACTTGAGGAACTGGATTTTGGCGATGTACTGTATAATTGGGACTGTCATTAGTGGCTATACGAATTGTCGGAAAGGAGAAAAAGATGTATCGGGTAACAGTAACAACTCGTGTTTTGAATGACAAAGATACGCTGCGCTTATCGGCACCTATTTTAGTATGGTTGGTTTTGTTTATTATCATATTTGGTGTAATGTGTATAGCGGATATTTGGTTTCTTGTATTACCAATGTTTCTTGAATTTTTATGTATCATTCCTGTCACCGTCTGGTCAATAAAAAAAGCCAGAAAGCTTCGGCAGGAGTCTTTTGTAAAGATAGATGTTATGCTCACTGCCAGAGACGGAATGATCTATAAAGATAATATGAAGCTTAACGTAACATACAGCGAGCAGGATAATGAAGTTTATCTCGATGATATGCACGATGAGGGAAAGTATAACCATCGTAAAATTACTTTCTTTGCGACAATCAGCGGAGATGATGTCGGGGAATTTATTAAATTTTGTCGTGAAAATAATGTTCAGGTTGAAATATTTCCTGAATGATAAGTAATAAAAGGTACATCATTAAACTTGATGGGAGCTAAAATTATGAATGAGATATTGAATGAAATAAGACGGCTGATCCGTGAAAGCCATACAATGTATCTGCCGCATGTAAAGGCTGAAGCTTTAGAAGAAAATGGGGCAGTTTATTACATGAATGGAAAAAACGGGACGGAATTTGATTGGTATGTGAATGGTAAAGTTTCCGATTTTTTTGTATTTTATAAAGATGAAAATAATTTAGGTGCCGTTAAGCTGACACTTTATCATGATGGTGGCGTACTGGTATATATTTATGATGAACATGGAAGAAATTTGATAAAAGAAATCAAAACATATGTGGAAGCATCGACGGAGGAAATCTTTACTTTTGCGGTATTATTAAGAAATGTAATGGATGATAAAAAAATCTGGGATGCAAATATAGACAGCATTGATACAGGCGTTATATTAACTGCTGATCATATTAACGAATTTAAAAATAATGAACATTATTATGAAGATATGATTAACAGGAAGAAGTTACTCGGAATGATGTCATATGTATCGAAAAAGATTACTGATGAAGGTTGGAAAGTCGGATATATGACCAGAGAGGAAGCGCTGAATGAGAATGACAGCGGCTGGTCTTTTATGGCTGGAAATGAGGATGATGAATATGTGGCAGATTACAGTAATATAAAGCTGTTATCCATTGCAGGAGTGTGTCAACTGGATTCTGATGTATTGAAGTATATTGATAATCCTGTCGGAACAGCCCTTATACGAACATCTTCGGATGAATTTGAAATTGACAATAATGACAGGAAAATATATGTGGAAAAAAGATAAGGATACTGAAAAAATGTCTGCTATTCTGTTCTGAAGTGTTTACATGGAAGAATGAATATGGAATTATTTGTATTTGAGGTGAAATAAGTATGTCTGATGTAAATGACAGATATGTAATAGACCAAATGGCAGTTGAAGATGAAAAGCTGGTGCTTATCATTGTTGATCCGATGGAATGGGGATATTGTGTGCGGGAAAGTCATGCCCATACATTGAAGGATAAAATCAGTGATTATTTGCAGTTTATAGACAGTGGACAAGCTGCAGAGTATCATAAAGATGAAGAATATAACAGGATTGTAATTCGTGTTGCTGCGAAATGTTCTTACAGCAATTATGGTTTGGATTTTCTTGAAAGATGCCAAAAATGGATTCAGGAAAACGGGGCATTATGCGAGCTTGAATGGACTCATCTGCAAAGAAATGACGAAGAAGAAACGGAGTTTCAGGACGGCTTTTCAGATGATTACATATTTGAACCAGACAAGCTTTATCCCCGTATCAAAAAGAATTGGTCAAAAACTCCCGCTGAGGCAGTCACGCTTATGGCTGCGAACAACAATTTTAATAATCAGAGCGGCGAAATACAGGAATACAATAATATCCCCATGTTTCGGATTTATGATAGCTATATAATTACACTGATACAGGATATGGGCAGCACTTATATGTATCTGACCTATGACAATCTTCCGGAAGATACGTCCGCCCAATTGCTTGAGAGCAAAGCGTTTGAAAATCTGTACCGGGATATAACGTATCGTATGGTGTAATCAAAGGAAGCAGGTTTGTATGGATTGGTGGCAGGCGGAGATTTTGAAGCGGAGGCTTTGTGTCTGCCAGGTATATGGGAAGATTGCAGCGAGGCATTACAGGATGATTTACTGATTGCAGTTCCGACGAAGGATATGGTGCTGTTTACAAGAGCAGGCAATAAAAAGTCCATACGTAAAATGATAAAACAGGCGCAGAAAATATTTGAAGAGAATCAAAAGGAAAGTCCGTTCCTGATTTTCAGTCGGGATGTTTTCTATTATAACAAGAGTACAAAAGAGCTTGAAATCAGTAAGAAGTATCATATAAGCAATTAAAATTAATAGATATTGGTGACGGAGAAACGCACATAATAAATGGAATCGAGTATCACTACAATAATCAATTTTATGCTGATACAGTAACAAAGCTTTTGGATTGTATTGATGAGGGTGACAAGGATGGTGTCAGGGCGTTATTATGTAGTGCCCTGAAGAATAATGAAAACATTGATAAAAATATAGAGGAACTGGTAGATGGGTTCGAAGGCGACATTATCAGTGTGACTGAGTATGGACAGAACACAATGAAATCTGGTTCATATGGTAATGATTATGCCAGTGCTTTCCTGTCATTGACGATTGGATGTCCTTGTATCTTCGGGGTATCTCGCTTTCATTATATCAATTTTTCTTCTGTTGTACATAAGCATTTACCTCCCATTGTTTTGCGACTTTCGTGTTTTTGTCATTTCACCAAGAAAACAAAAAAAGCCGCTTTGTTTAACATTACTTTAATTCGTGATATTAGACAAAACGGCTTTTAAAACTTTGGATACAATTATATATATATCAAAAAAGGCATATTTGAGATTTTTTCTCTCAAATATGCCTTGAATTTTTTTAAATTAGTAAAACGGTTCAAATCCTTCTCCTTCGTAAACTCGTACATTCTTGACTGTAAACTGACAAACGTATCTTCAAGAGCCATGTATACAACATGACCTTTTTCAGTTCTTCGTCCAAGAAACTTTTCTCCTTTTGCAATAGACAAGCACATATCCATCATCATCCATGACTTACCTATTTTCGGATCGTCCGACAAAATGTGAAGTTCCGGATAAATAATTTCATCTACGATAAATTTTTGCTTTTTCATTGGTGTGTTCATGATAGTAATACTGCTTATGAATTCTAACTTTTTTCTTTCGCTCATTTGTACTTCTCCCTTCTGAATTTTATTGTATTTCACCTGTGCGGTGCACACAAGATAACTCTGCGGCGCTTTGATGAAATTTTTTAGACAAACAAAAAACAGCCTGCAAAGACTTTTAAATCTTTGCAGACTGCTTCAAGCTATATCGTCACTTCTATGGTATCGCATATTGACACTCTTGTCAAGGCCTTATTCTTCGTTTAAGAATTATCACATCGAAAACATTGACTGTTCCGTCGTTGTTAAGGTCGGCGAGTTTCCACTGTTCATTTGTAAATCCTTCCTTTTTTACGAGATATTTTTGAAGGGTAACAACATCTGAAATGTTAAACTCTCCGTCAAAATTCAAATCTCCTGTTACCGATTCAAGAGTTACAAATTCCAGATTCCATTCATTTGCATATCTCTCTGCTTCTGTATCTTTGTAACCATAAATAATACAGTCGCTGTTAAATGTACATACAGGCTTATCAGTAAGGGGAAAGTTTTCAATCATTCCGATGCTTAAGTATTCCATAGGCTTTTTCATTGGCAATGTTCCTATAGCTTTAACGGTCGGCGGAATGACAATGGTTTTAACATTGCTGTATAAAAATGCAGCTTGCCCAATTGATTTTGTTTCTTTTTGCAGTACTATCGTTTCAAGCTTTTCACAGTTTTTAAAAGCGCTTTCACCAAGTCTTGTAACACTTTCGCCAAAAGAAATATTTTTTAGTTTACTGCAAGAATCAAAGGCTGATTCGCCAATAGCTTTAACATTGAGTTTAGCAGAAGTCAAAGTGCTGCAATCACAAAACGTATCTCTTAATATTTCCAGTTTAGGGCAATCAATTTCTATCTCATTCAGCGAACTGCATCCTACGAAAGCACGTGTTCCAAGATATTTCAAATTTTCAGGAAAGTTTATTTTCTTAAGATTACGACACGTTGAAAAAGCCAATTTATCTATAAATTCAATTGAATCCGGTAAAATTATCTCAGTTAATGGAGCATTTGAAAAAGCTCCGGTTTCAATAGCTGTAACTGGGCATCCATTTATTTCATTTTCGATAATAAAAGGTTCTGCTATTGGTTCAATGCTATCAGAGGCGGTATAATCACTCCATGCAAAAACGGCTGTATTATCGGGTTTAATATAATAATATCCATCATTTCTTTTAATAAACCCGAACTTTTCTCTGTATTCGGCATCGTGTCTAAAGTCTTTATATGGAGAATCCATTTCGACTGCCGGAATATTTTGAATAACATTGCCATTATGGTCATATACATTAAAACTCTTTATATCGTCACTGTCTAACTTTTCGTTAAACATTACATATGTGTTACCATCATCATCAAGCCAGTATTCGTTTTCAACATGACCATATTTTAAATTATCAAGGTGAACAATATCGGGAACGCAGTGAATATAAGTCTGCCAGCCCTCCTTATAGATAGAGTAATTATCCCATATGCCATAAGCACCTTCAAGCTGTTCAAGAGTTATCCGCTCGCCGATATTTTTGTCATGGGCGAGAATACGCCTTGCCCGTTCACACTGGACTTTGTCGCCGCTCGTCTGTTCAGTATCAAAGATGAATTTGCAAAGTTCCTTTTCCTCGTCGTTGAGAGAGTTGTAGTCAGTAATACACAGATCATATTTAAGAAATTTTGCCCATAAATTTTCGCTTCCCTGTACTGCGTATGAAATATTAATTAATAATAGAGAAATTGTAAATATTCCTGCTGTCAAGTAAGAAAAAATTTTTTTCAATTCGAACACCTTCCTTCTAATTTCCATAATAAGGAGTTCCGGCAGAATCACCATGGCCATAACCATGTGCAGAGCCGTATATATCTGTATTTTTTGTTATAGAATAAAATTTTACTAAACCGTCACTACTTGCCATATTATATGAGCCTATGTTATATGCGGAATTATAAATTGTTTGATCACATAAAGCAATACCTTTTGAATCTACATTAGTAACTTTTCCATTTCCCATTTTCTGAGACCAAATACTGCAATTTCCGCCATGTGTCGGACAAGTACCGTTTCCATTTCGCAAGTAATAGTGCATGGATAGACTTCCATTAAATCTTCCATAGTACAAATAATATGCAGTCATAGCAATTATTCTTTCATTATTTTCATTATATCCGGATGGCGGTGAAAAAGAATTATTTTTGGAATTTAATACTTTAGTTTTGTCGTATTCCTTTAATGTGAAGTTTATCGCTTTTCCATCTCGAATCATTTGATTTTTTATAAAAGTCATATATTCATTCATACATTGCTCAAACTGGCTATTATTATTAACAATACCATGAATCTGACTTGTATATACTTCTCTATAGTCATTTATTTCATCAATTGCATATTCGATTTTTCTTTCAAAATTAGAGTATTCTTTTGATAATTCACTAAATTTAGAGAAAGTATAACCATCATTTTCTATATTTTGTCCTATGCCAAATTCTCCTGGATAGAGATAATACATATTATCTCCGTTATAATATGTTTGCAGTGCATACGCATAACAATTCATTCTGTTTTGGAAATTAGATATATTACCAAGATTAGAGGTTATATTATTATACTTATATGGAGCATAATCCAAGGTATAATTAGACGAAAGTGAATAAGTAATTTCAAAATATGGTTTATTGCTGCCAGCTCTTTCTGAATTAGCGACTATTGCTGCATACGGCGCACTATCTGCAACCATTTTAAATCCATAACACGGTATTCCTATATTACGAGATGAATTTCCATAATTAAGCCATGCTTGCGTTAAAGCTGTTATATCAATCTCTTTCCATGAATTCATTTCAGTATAGACTACATCAAACCCTCCAACCAAAGTATTATATTTGTCTAATGTTGAAGAATTGTTCCAAGTACAATTCATTGGCTCTGATTGAAGCGAATAAATTTTTATATGCTTAGATGAATTTATATTGCTGAAGTGATTTTTTCAGTTTCATTTATTTTGACTAAATTTATGCACCTCAAATAACACAACTAAATTTAATCGGTTTCTTAAATTGATCAATTCCCAAGTTATCTAATCATATTATACTATAATATGATTATTTTGTCAATAATAATTATTAGTTTTTTACAATTACTCATCATATCTTATATGTGCCATCCAAATAATCATAGGTTTATATTTTTAATTCATATATAATTGCTTTTAATTATATATGTCCTACTCCTGTGTTTGTTATTGATCTTCGTTAATTGTGTCCATACTGAGTGCACATAAAAGCAATCCGCCAGCATAACTGCTGACGGATCGCTTCTCAATCGGTTATTTTGCTTGTGTTCCTTATTGCAATCTCGTATCTACGGGCTTTGAGGGGTGGACATCTATTGTCTGCTATGTCCGATATAGTTTTTTGTAGTCCGAGGGAGTACATCCGGTTATACTTTTGAATACTCTGTTGAATGTTGTAAGGCTTGTAAATCCTACCTGCATAGCCACATCGGTGATTGAACATCCGTTTTCAAGCAAAAGAAGCTCTGCGGCTTTTACCCTGCGGCGATTAAGAAAATTAATAAATGTGGTATTACTGTATTTTTTGAATATCCTTGAAAAATGATAAGTACTGTAGCCTGCGAGCTGAGCAAGATCCTCCAGAGTAATATCATTCATATAATTCTGTTCAATAAATTTCAGTATCATACGGAATTTGCCCGCATACTGTTCGCCGGCGTAATATTGTATTTCGTTAAGCTGATATTCCTTTATTTTGGCAAAAAAAGATAAGATCTTCATATATATATATACTTCGGTAACATCACCAAAATTAGAATAAAGTATATATATGTCTTTCATTATCTGGTTCATTGACCGCAGAAATTCCTTGTCAAAGCTTGAATTGATCAGCAAAGGCTCGGAAAAAACAGAGTACAGTTCCGACAGTGCAGGATTATTTGCAAACGAATGGTTGTCAATAAGAAGGATAAGGCGTCTGCCGGACTGAGCTTTAAGATTATGGAGCGTACCTGCGGGAATAATAAGTATATCACGTTCGTCAAGGTGATAATCCGTGCCTCCGCAAATAGCCTCAAAGCCGTTTGTAAGCGGCATAATTATTTCGATAGCATTATGCCAGTGGAGAGGATATTCTTCATTTTCAATATTGTCGTATAAAAGCACACTTCTGTTCTGAGCATAGTCAACCGTTTCAAAATCACCGTTAAGATGTGCGATCATGTCAAGCTCCCTTTCATATATTTTTTGAATAATAATGATATAATCAAAAAATGTCTTGAGATTACATGGTGTATTTTTATGTAAAATATATAATAACATATCCTGCAAAAAAGTGCAATATATTTTATTGTAAATATGTGTATTTGCACAAGGGAAAATATAAAATATCGCAATAATTGAAACTTAAAGCGCAAAAAACGGTTAGTAAATCAAAACAAATTAGTGTATAATTTAAACAAATTGGAGGAAAAATTATGAGTGTAATATCTTCAAAACGTATATACAAGAATTTTGGTGAATGTATTTTCCTTGATAACGGTATTATCACCTTGGGAGTAACACTTGAAGAAGGTCCGAGGATAATATATTTCTCCCTTGCGGGAAAGAAAAATGTGCTTTTTGAAGATACTGAACGCATATTTACTGAGCCTGCAGGAAAATACGGAACATGGGTGGCATACGGCGGACACAGGCTTTGGTGTGCGCCCGAGGTGAATCCCGAAACCTATTACCCCGATAATAGCAGGGTAAGCTGCGAGATCACAGACAATACTCTTACATTAATGCCGCCCGTCACTCCATTTGGTAAGGAATTTACCATGATAATTGAAATGAACGAGGCATCTCCAGTTGTGAAGATAACGCACAAAATACGCAATATATCCGAGAAAAAAGCGGAGTTTGCGCCATGGTCCGTGACGAGTCTTACACATGGCGGAGTTTGTATTATTCCTATGAGCACGCAGAAAAAAGGATATCTTCCCAACCGTGTGATAAGTCTTTGGGACTATTCCGATATAAATGACAGCCGTTTCAGAATAACAAATTCCGAAGTGCGCATAAGGCAGGATAGCTACGTAAGAAAGGCTTTCAAAGCAGGCTTTAATCTTGAGGACGGTTACGCTGCCTATGCGGTCAACGGGCAGATATTTGCCAAATGTATCCCGAAATACGAGGAGGTATGCTATCCCGATTATTCCTGCAATTTTGAGGTATATACCAACAGCCTGTTTCTTGAATGTGAGCTTTTGGGAGAAAAAAGAGAGTTTGCGAAGAATGAGGAAGCAGTCATTTCAGAGCACTGGTGCCTGCTGGATAACGAAGGTAATTTTGAGCCGGATCTGAATGATTTCAAGGAGTATATCGGCGGTCGGATCAACAGATTTCTTGACGCAATATAATATAAATCTGAAAGGAAAATCACTATGGAAAAATATTTTGACAGCACCCTCAGCGCAGAAGAAAGAGCAATTGCGCTAACCGATGCAATGACGGTGGAGGAGCAGGCTTCTCAGCTCAGATACGATGCTCCTGCCGTAAAAAGGCTGGGCATTCCTGCATACAACTGGTGGAACGAGGGACTTCACGGTTTGGCGCGTTCGGGCATAGCCACAATGTTTCCGCAGGCTATCGGTCTGGCGGCTATGTTTGATACAGAACTGACTCAGAAGGTTGCGGATATAACCGCCGAGGAAGCTCGTGCAAAGTATAATGCATATACAAAATACGATGACAGAGATATATACAAAGGGCTGACCTTCTGGGCGCCCAATATCAATATTTTCCGTGATCCTCGATGGGGCAGAGGACATGAGACTTACGGCGAAGATCCGTATTTGACCGCCGAAAACGGAAAAGCCTTTGTAAATGGCTTGCAGGGTGAAGGAAAAACAATGAAAGCTGCCGCTTGCGCGAAGCATTATGCTGTACACAGTGGTCCCGAAGCAGTGCGTCACGAGTTTAATGCCGAAGTTTCCAAAAGGGATATTGAAGAAACCTATCTTCCTGCATTTGAAGCACTCGTCAGAGAAGCTCACGTTGAGGGCGTAATGGGCGCATATAACCGTGTAAACGGCGAGGCTGCCTGCGCGAGCAGTTTTCTTATGTCCAAGCTGAACGAGTGGGGCTTTGACGGATACTTTGTGTCCGATTGCTGGGCAATACGCGATTTCCATGAGCATCACGGTCTTACAGCGAATCCGGTTGAATCTGCGGCTCTTGCCATAAAATCGGGATGCGATGTAAACTGCGGCTGCACTTATGCGTATCTCCTTGCCGCACTTAACGAGGGACTTATCACCGAGGAGCATATCCGAAACGCCTGCATACACCTTATGAGAACAAGGATAAGGCTGGGTATGTTCGATGATAAAACAGAATATGATGATATACCTTATACCGTTGTAGCGTGCAGGGAGCACAAGGCGGTTTCGCTGAAATGTGCGGAAAAATCCATGGTACTGCTGAAAAATAACGGCATACTTCCGCTTGATGAAAGCCGACTGCATACAATTGCGGTCATCGGCCCAAACAGCGACAGCAGAATTGCGCTGGAGGGCAACTATAACGGTACTGCGGATAAGTATGTTACATTCCTTGACGGTATCAGAGAGCGCTTTGAGGGCAGGGTCATTTATGCCGAGGGTTGTCACCTTTATAAAGACAAGGTTTCCGCTCTGGCGCAATCGGGTGACAGATATGCTGAGGCTCTCGCCGCTGCGGACTGTGCCGACCTTGTTGTACTTTGCGTTGGACTCGACTCCACCATTGAGGGCGAAGAGGGCGATACAGGCAACGAGTTTTCTTCGGGAGATAAAAATGATATACGTCTGCCCGAATATCAACGTATCCTGGTAGACAAGATAATGCAGACGGGCAAGCCGGTTGTCGTTGTGTGCGCCGCAGGAAGTTCGGTGAATACCGAATGTGAGCCGGATGCGCTTATCCACGCATGGTATCCCGGCTCGGAAGGCGGCACGGCACTTGCAGAGATACTTTTCGGCGACGTTTCACCTTCGGGCAAGCTGCCCGTTACATTCTACGAGCGTTCCGATATGCTTCCCGACTTCACCGATTATTCCATGAAAAACCGCACCTACCGTTATGCGGAAAATAATGTGCTGTATCCCTTCGGATACGGTCTTACTTACGGAAAAATAGTTTGCACATCGGTTGAATACAAGGACGGTAAGGCTGTTGTGACTGCCGAAAACACGGGCGGCAAAACGGTGGATGACGTTATTCAGCTTTATATCAAGGACTATTGTGAAAACGCTGTGCCTAATGTGAGTTTGTGCGGTTTCAAGAGGGTAAATCTTGCAGCAGGCGAGAAAATATTCGTAGAGATATCCGTATCGGAAAGAGCATTTACCGCTGTTGACGAAAACGGCGAGCGCAACCGCTTCGGCAGCAGGTTTACATTATACGCAGGCACTCATCAGCCGGATGAAATAAGCGAGAAATTATGCGGCACAAAGTGTGTCAGCACAGAAATAAATTATGATATTTTTCGGAGGTAATAAAAATGAGCGAATTCTTCAAAGGCATAGGCAAAATTGCATACGAGGGCAAAAGCAGCACGAACCCGCTTTCATTCAAATACTACAATCCCGATGAAATGATCGCAGGAAAGCCTATGAAAGAGCATCTGAAATTTGCACTTTCATGGTGGCATACAATGGGCGGTGACGGCACTGATATGTTCGGCTGCGGTACTGCTGACAAGTCATGGGGCGAATCTGACCCCTCAGCAAGAGCAAAGGCAAAGGTTGACGCAGCTTTTGAGATAATGGACAAGCTGTCAATTGAATATTTCTGCTTCCATGACCGTGACCTTTCTCCTGAGTACGGCAGTCTTGCAGAAACAAACGCTAAGCTTGACGAGGTAACAGACTATATCGCAGAAAAAATGAAGGCTGACCCTACCAAAAAACTTCTCTGGGGCACTGCAAAATGCTTTGATCACCCGAGATATATGCACGGTGCAGGAACTTCACCCTCTGCAGATGTTTTCGCATTTTCCGCAGCACAGATAAAGAAAGCTGTTGAGGCTACTATAAAGCTTGGCGGTATGGGTTATGTATTCTGGGGCGGCAGAGAAGGCTATGAAACTCTCCTGAATACAGATATGGCACTCGAGCAGGACAACATGGCAAGACTTATGAGAATGACTGTTGACTATGCACGTTCCATAGGCTATAAGGGTGATTTCTACATTGAACCAAAGCCAAAGGAACCCACAAAGCATCAGTATGATTTCGATACAGCAACAGTTTTAGGCTTCCTGCGCAAGTATGGCCTTGAAAATGATTTCAAAATGAACATAGAGGCAAACCACGCAACACTGGCACAGCACACATTCCAGCATGAACTGAGAGTTGCAAGGGATAACGGCGTATTTGGTTCCATTGACGCAAACCAGGGCGATCCGCTGCTGGGCTGGGATACAGACCAGTTTCCCACAAATGTATATGATGCTGCACTTTGTATGTATGAGGTTCTGAAAGCAGGCGGCTTTACAAACGGAGGACTTAACTTTGACTCAAAGGCAAGAAGAGGTTCATTCACTCCCGAGGATATTTTCCTCTCATATATTGCAGGAATGGACACCTTTGCACTTGGTCTGAGAATTGCAGTCAAGATGATAGAGGACGGCAGAATTGACAAGTTTGTTGCTGACAGATATGCGTCATGGCAGATAGGCATAGGCAAGGATATAATTGAAGGTAATGTTACCATGGCAGATCTGGAGAAATACGCTCTTGAAAAGAGTGAAGTTACAGACAGCCTTTCAAGCGGCAGACAGGAAATGCTTGAGTCTGTTGTGAATAATATTATGTTTAATCTCTGATAATGGCAGCTTGGCAATAAAAGTTTTTTGGTCCAGCTATTTTCAAAAATGCTGGGGAGGTCCAGGGCGCGAAGCCCTGGTCGCCCTCCGCAGAGGGCGAAATTCCCTGCGCTATGCTTTTTGTGCACAGAGAAAAAGGGTGAGAAAAGTGGCAGCTTTTCGAGGGGAAAGCGAACAAGACCGCTTTCCCTGTTATATTTTTACTGTAAGTTTTTTCTGAAAACGTTCCGATGGAACGTTTTCAGCAAATGATCCACAACATACGAAAGGAATACATCTATGGCATATATAATCGGTGTGGACTGCGGTACAAGCGGTACAAAGACAGTTCTTTTTGATGAAAACGGCAGGGTAATTGCCTCTGCAACTGCGGAATATCCCATGTATCAGCCGAAAAACGGATATGCAGAGCAGGACCCTGCACACTGGGCGGCAGCAATGCTTGACACAGTGAGAGCAGTAGTTTCAAAAAGCGGTGTAAATAAGGACGAAATAAAGGGCATAGGCATTTCAGGACAGATGCACGGTCTTGTAATGCTTGATAAGGACAACAACGTTCTCCGCAATGCTATTATATGGTGCGATCAGCGTACAGCCGCAGAGGCTGATGAAATGAACCGCATAATCGGCAGGGAAAAACTCATTGAAATCACAGCAAATCCTGCATTGACAGGCTGGACAGCGGCAAAAATTCTGTGGGTGAAAAATAACGAGCCTGAGATTTTTGAAAAATGCAGACACATACTTCTGCCGAAGGATTATCTGAGATTTATACTTACCGGCGAATATGCAACAGAAGTATCAGACGCATCAGGAATGCAGCTGCTTGACGTTCCGAACCGCTGCTGGAGCAGTGAAATATGTCAAAGACTCGGTATAGATATGGAACTTCTGCCCAGTGTCTATGAATCCTGTGAGGTGACAGGCGTTCTGAGAGCGGATATTGCAGAACAGCTCGGACTTAATGCAGGCACAATAGTAGTAGGCGGTGCAGGTGACAATGCCGCCGCAGCAATAGGTACAGGGGTATGTGCAGAGGGCAGAGCGTTCACCACAATAGGCACATCTGGAGTTGTATTTGCACATACACCGTCTGTTTCCATTGATCCTGAGGGACGTGTTCATACCTGCTGTGCGGCTGTTCCGGGAGAATGGCATATTATGGGCGTAACACAGGCGGCAGGACTTTCGCTGAAATGGTTCAGGGACAATTTTTGCGGTGCAGAAAAGGATACAGCGGCACTTATGGATGTTGATGAATATTATCTCATGGACAAGGAGGCAGAAACCGTTCCGATAGGTGCGGAAAGGCTTTTGTATCTGCCCTATCTCATGGGTGAGAGAACGCCTCATCTTGACCCTGATGCAAGAGGCGTATTCTTCGGACTTTCAGCAATGCATACAAAGAAGCATATGCTGAGGGCGGTAATGGAGGGCGTTGCGTATTCACTTCGTGACTGCGTGGAGGTTTTTCGTGAAATGGGAATAAATGTTTCGGATATGATGGCATGCGGCGGCGGTGGAACATCACCTTTGTGGCGTTCAATGCTTGCAGATCTGTATGGCTGTGAGGTAAAGACGCCTGCGTCCAAGGAGGGACCTGCACTGGGTGCGGCACTTCTTGCGTCTGTTGGTGCAGGGATATACGGCAGTGTGCCCGAGGCTGTAAAGGCAGTAGTAAGGACGGACAAGGTGTGTCAGCCTGACAGCAGCAGAATGGAAAGGTACGATGAGTTTTACAGTTTGTACAGGGAAATATATCCCGCACTGAAAGACAGTTTTTCAAGGCTTGCAACGCTGTAAAAAAGTTTTTTTGGTGCAGCTGTTTCTTCAAAAAATGCTGTGGCAGGGTGTATATCAGCAATACACAGTCTATCGGCGGATTTGTCAAAATACACCATAAGTCCACGATGTTCTTCTTCTGGTTCAGAGTAATCCCGAATGAAATCATTTATTTCATCGTGATGTCAGGAACACTGTAACCAACTTTTAATGTGTATGTTTTGCCCGGCTGAATATCATTTAATTGTTGCTGGGCATCTACATCATCTTGCTACGAAGATAATAAGTATGTTATTTATGGTTTTTTAAAAAAAGAAACTCGTATGTCCGTTATGGGAATTGAATATGAATATTATACATTAAACAGTAAGGAATGGGATATCCTAGAAGAAATTCATGGAGGCACTCATAAAAGATTTATCACAATTGGTGATATAAAATACTTTAATATTATTTTTTAATATACTGTTAATTAATAATGATGGAGCAGACAAGTATAAAATACTTGTCTGCTCCATTTTTTATCCCTAACTCATAGATAATTAATAAAAATAACTGATGAACGGTTAAAATATAAAAATGAACAGAATTAGCCACGAATCTACAAAAAACAAGTATTGTATAATATTAACAAGTAGAATTATTTAATTATATATAATTCTACAAAATTCTATAATTAATTACCAAAAAATATTGACGACGTTAAAAATATCTTGTATAATAAAAAACATAAGATTGGTATTATATGTAATATATTAATACTGATTACGAATTAGGTATTGACTTTTATTAAAACTTAATCATTATTGCAACCAGGTTATGTCTAATTATGTTGGTATTAGTCAGAATTTGAACTATTGATAATTTTATATTATTCGGCGTTGATTTTTATTTTGTTTCTTGGGTGCTTAGCTGATAGAATTTCTTTCTGTTTAGACATAACAACATATGTATAAATTTGAGGTGTAAATATGACAAACAAGAATATTTATATAAAATTAAAAGATAATTGTTCTGCTATAACATATTTTAGAAAATCATATACAGAACAAAGTGATTCGTATTTTTATAATTTTAATAAACAGAGTACAGTTGAGATGGACATTAACAAAGCATTATTGAAAATGGAATATTTTTTGATTGCTCTAATTCACCATAATGGAAAAATTGACTATGCTTACCTTGGAACAGGCAAAATTATAAAAAATGAAAAAGGTTATGCTATAAAGTTGAATGTGAAATCTAAACTTAATTATGGCACAGCAATAAAAAATATATGTAAGCTTTCAGAACTTAATCTTGAAAAGGATTTTAAAAAAGATGAATATGTTCTTATTGAAGAATCCGAACTAATTTCAAAGCAAATTGATTTTATAATCAATGAACCATTTTTAGAAAAGACACATTCTTGTATTTATAACGAATTGAATTCAGAAAAAGAACTTTCTGAATATGCACAAAGAAATGAACATTGTGTAAGACAATATAACCTTCGTGAACCAATGGAAAACAGGGGAGAATTTCAGCGTGATTATGAGCGTATTGTACATTCCAAAGCATTTAGACGTATGGTTGATAAGGCACAGGTGTTCAGTGCGTCAAAAGGTGATTACTATAGAACCCGAATGACTCATACTCAAGCAGTATCTCAGATTGCAAGAGGAATTGCTGAAGGTTTAAAACTAAATTTATATTTAACAGAAGCCATTGCATTAGGTCACGATATAGGTCATACACCATTTGGGCATCAAGGTGAAAGAACTTTAAATGATATATTGCGTGGTAAGTTTGATATAATTAAAAACATTAAGCTATTTGAAAAAACTAATTATTTTGGTGGATTTAAACATAATTATCAGTCACTTAGAGTTGCATCACTTCTTGAAGAAGAATATACGGAAATATGTGGTATGGATCTAAGCTTCCAGACTCTAGAAGGAATGATAAAACATACCAAGCTTAAGAAAAATGAATTTATGCTTGAGCAATTTACAAATGATAATTCTGCTAATGAACATTTACACTTTGAACAAGAGTTTTGTTCCACTCTTGAAGGACAAGTAGTTGCAATAGCTGATGAAATTGCTCAGAGGGGTCATGACTTGGATGATGCATTGTCATCAGGTGCGATGCAGTTTGAAGACTTTCAAAAATATCTGACTGTTAAAAAAATGAAAGAGTTAGCAGACATTGTTAATAGAGTAAATGATGATATAATAGCTATGAATCATAATCACAGAAGATTTGTAGATGAGAACGAACTAAGAAACAGTCGTACCGTTTCAGCTATTGTTTCTTATTTTATAAATGATGTTATCAGATATTCAGCTGTAAAAATAAATAAATACGATTACTCTGAATTTGAGGATAATGATTACCGAGTATCAAAAGAAATAATTAGTTTTTCAGAAACAGCTGCTACACTTAATAAATATCTTGAAACAATTATTACAAGTAAAGTTATCAATTCTCCGGAAGTATCATTGTTTGATAATAATGCACACACAATAGTAAAAGGATTATTCAAGGCGTATTATAATAATCCAAGATTATTGCATAAGGGTACTCAAAGAAAGCTTTATATCAACTTAAGAAATGTTTCACAGAATGTTGTTGATTTCGAATACGGAAATTATGAGATAATTAAAGAAGAATTCGACTTAATTACCGGATATGATTTTAATAATGATTCAACATCAGAATTAGCGAAGGAGTATTATGAAAAGAGATGTGTTCTTGTGAGGATTATATGTGATTTTATTGCAGGTATGACAGATACTTATGCTTCTAATGAATATAATAGAATTGTAAAATAATTGATAGTAATAATTTTAAATTTATATTATAATTGCAAATCATTTGATAGATATTGTAGAGTGAGTAGTCATAGATTCCATAAAAAGAAGGAAGTTTCGGTATCGGCTGGGACTTCAATATTGATGTGAGCAAAATTGTAATACCTGCCGAGGGTTACTATCAGGTAGTATTGCCTGACGGTTCGAATACAACATTCAAAAGCAGCGGAAACGGATTCGAGTGTCTGAATGCTCACAGCAAAATGGAGAAAGACGGAGACGGTTATATTATAACAAATG
>OMGY01000092.1_pt1 | contig 93403 bp, 89 predicted proteins | sample 1674461 | NCBI WGS metagenome assembly OMGY01 (sample SAMN05578579, study PRJEB25193) | human gut metagenome | biome: Human Microbiome; feature: human-associated habitat; material: feces | host: Homo sapiens | place: USA:Birmingham | reverse complement strand
ATCTATTTAATGTTGATAATGAGCATTTCCATGTTGAACATGAACAACAGCATCAGCAAAACTATTGTTGATAACATCAGTGCTACCAACCCGAAGGTCAGTAGCACTATGTTCATTAGAACGGCATATCGTCATCATTCATTGCAGTAGCAACAAAACTAGCCGCTTTAGCTTTGGCCTCACGCTTGGCAGCAATGGCAGCACGAGCGTCCTCCATAATCTGCTTGATAAGTACATTATATGCACCAACAAGAACAGGGTCAGTAGGCTGTTCGGTACCTACAATATGATATACATATCGGTCATAATCCACAACATTGTAAAGATTGTCTTTACGAGTAAATGGATTACGGTCTTGTACACCAGCAGGTACAAACTGGCAAAGAACTTTGACAGCAACACCAGTCAGATACATACTAGCAAAGCCAGCTTCAGCAGCTTCGCCAACATAGTTGACAAATCTACCGTAGAACTTGTCTTTGCGCATTACAAGCAGTATCTGATTGAATGGCATCTGAATAGCACCAAGCATACCCATTCGATGTGTACCATCAGGCATACTTTGAGCACCTTTGACAGGACTAGCAATAGTAACAAACGCATTGAGATAAGGATTGCCATTACGACCTGTACGTTCTTGACAATCAATATTAGTAATGACAGTAGTCATTACATAACTATGACCATCAGTACAGATGCGTTTAACAACATCATCAATGGTTTCAACTACATTAGCTTGTTCAACACTTGTAGCTTGTTCAGCTACGTTAACATTCTCAGGAGTAACAGCAGCACCTTGTGCAGCTTGTGCTAAATCTTTAACGTCTGGCATGACTATTAAGTATTTAATTACGCTAATCAGTAGCATTACTGACAGTTGTTTTCGTTTCAACTGCAAAGTATTTAATGTTGATAACGAGCAACATCATCTAGTAGAGATTAATCTCTACTAAGATAACTAACAACAGCCGATAGTATTCCAAATACAACAGCAGTAATTTGTTCATCACTAGTTGGCTCTACTTTCAATGCTAGTATGATAGCTGGTATCATCAGTATGATTGCAACTAACAACAATGGTTTGTTTGTTTTCATAATGATTAGTGTTAATAATTAGTAATGTAATGAGATGAATAATCTCAATGTATTTAATGTTGATAATGAGCGAGATTATCATTAACTCTATCAACTTTAGGCGGGGGTAGTCAATCAAGTTTAACATGACCGGGGGTTATACTCACTAGCCCCACTATCACATTTATATACTCTATATTTATTATCATTATACTCTATATTTATTATCATTATAATCTTTATCATTACCATTCTTACTATAACCATTATCAATCTTTTTATCTTCATTACTTTCATTTTTAATATTTCCTTTATTCTCATTATTATTCTCATTATTATTCTTACTATAATCATTATCATTATATCCAAACTAATCCTCGCCAATATCTACAACTTCAGTTGCATACAAATCTTTATTCGCAATTACAATACCTTTATCAGTATCATTTTTAAATAAAACAAATTTATCAACTATAAGTCTATCTTTATCATCAAAAGTTTTTATTAATTTAGCTTCACTAATAATATTAATAAGTTTGTTAACATCACCTCTAAATATGTAAATAGGATTAACAACATAAATATTTTGTAAATTAGTTCTTTTAATAATATTTTCATCTTCAAGATAAGCAATAGCGTTATAATAATCTCTATAATTAGGCTTAACTAAACCATAACCTTTAATTAAATCATGAGAAATATAAATAACATTACTATTAAATTTAATATTTTCAGCAATATAACCAATAAAAGAAATAATAACAGCATATCTATTTTTTCTTATTATATCCCAAACTCTCATACCAATAGTAACAAAATTACGTTTAATACCAACTTCTTTACTAAGATGATAACCATTATCAAATTCAGCAACTATACCAGTTCTGGTACTTTTATTATAACTAAAAGGATTAGCAACAACAAGTCTTTGTTTTTCAAATTCTTCTAAACAATCAGCATTATAACAAACATCATTAACAAGTTTATTATAAACTTTAGTAGGTTTAAAATCTTCTTTAAAAGCCATAACAATAATAGTATTAAGTTTAACATAAAAATATATTACTCTAGGAAATGTCGAAATCTATTCCATGTATGGTATAAATATAGCAAATAAATAGCGAAATCTATTCCATGTATGGTATAAATTAGTATTTATAACTTATTGATAATCAGGTAATTATAAAGTAGCAATAGTATCTATATAGATATATATATTATATATAATATTTAATATAATCAGCATTAATAGATTCGCTGTGACCCGCTCCGAGCTTCGCTCTCCGCTCAACTCCCCGTGGAGGATGGATATAATCAGTATCAATCATATCAAGTTAATCAATACTATAATTATTATCATTATCTCTATTAATATCATTAATACTAATATGATTAAATCTAACTCATCTCCATCCTCCACGGGGAGTATGACTTGCATATTTATAATCATATAATCCTCTATGATTGAAATGTTAAAAATAGTTTTTCTCTTGGTAGATTCATTCAAACTCTTACATTTGCTAAAAACAATTAAGTTATGGGTAAAGATAAAAGTGAAACTAAACCTAAATACACTAGAGAATTTCATAGTGGTGAAAAGAATAAAAAAGAAGTTAAAGTTCCTAGTAAACTTAAACTTGGAAATATTGGTATTGATAGTATTATTAAAATTAAATAATTTAGTGTTATGATTAAAGTTGAAAGTAAATTTAAAGATTTTGGTATTCAAATACCTACTGACATTAGCGAAATAACAAGTGAAGCACTTGACGCTATTCTTAGTAATGTAGTAGTTGCTAAACATTATTGTGTTGTTGCTCTTTGCCAAAATGAAAGTTTGTTTGGTGTTATTAATAATAAAGTTAATACAGTTGAGGTTATGCCAATTATTGCTAAAATTAGTAAAGAAGATGCTGAACTTATTGGTATGAATCAAATGGATAAGATTATTATTGACCGTTCTACTCTTGAACGTGGTTATCATCTTTATCTTAAACATAATGTTCTTAGCCCTCAATTTGTTAATAAGTTTATTACTAATGATACTGAATTAACTCGTTCTATTACTGTTGGTACTTTTGGACAAAAACAAGGATATAATAAAGGGCAGAAAGTTTGGTTCTTAGAATTTAAAGTTATTGCTATTAATGATTTAAAAGCTGCTATTAATTCTGAATCTGGTAATTCTAATCCTTTTATTTATTCTACTAAAGATTAATTAGCTGCCATATTAAATTCTAAATATCGAACTCCTTTTAGAACTACTCATTGTATAACTTAAATTATAGGTACTTATGTTCTTGTTTATAGTAGTAAACTAAAAGGAGTTCTTAAACTTTCAACTATGGATTTTAAAACTAATTCTAATTTTAATATAGCTAATACTAGTTCTCATGAAGATTTTGATGATGATTATATTCTTATCTATAAAGATATAAATAATATATTAGATGATATTGGATTTCAAGGTGATGATAGAATACTTTGTAAATCTATTATTGAAAGTCTTGAAAAAGAAGCTAGTATTAATATACGAAAAGATAAATGTGTTGCTATTCCTCATATTGGTACTATTCAAAAGAATTGGTATCGTTCCAAACTTATTAGTCATTATAAAGATTTTAAAGAAGCTAGAAAAACTATGACTAGAGAAGAGTATAAAGAATATACTGCTAAAGTTATGGAAGAAGAAAAGCAAAAACATTATGAAGAAGAAGAAAAGATTAAGACTGAACATAAGTTTAAAAAGAAACTTCTTCCTACTTGGATTAAACTAAGTAAAAAACATAGTGCTGCTTATGCTAATCTTTGGCTATATGCTATGGATAAACTTGAAATTATTGAATTTGATGAAGAAGTAGAAGAAATATATGAACGGTTTGGAATTGGATTGGATGCTGACCATAGATGAAACTGGTATGCCAAAAGCTCCTACACTTAAACAACTTCTTGATAGAGATGTTAGTCTTCTTTATACTAGAGATAAATCTCCTAATAAAGAGATGTATGTTAAAGAAGTTGGAGTTATTTATTATCTTGGTGACCCTAAAGGTCCGTGTCTACAAGAAGGTCTTAGTGAAAAAGAAGCTCTTAAAAAAGCTATTGAGAATTTTGATTTACCTAAAAATTATCAACCTGATATTCTTGTTTGGAAACTTATTAAAAGATATTATAATCAAAAAGCTGGTGCAGGTATGGAAGCTGTACTTAATATTAAGCGTGGTATTCATAATGTTGCTCTAGCTGCTAGCAAGTTAAATGAATTGTTGAATGACAAATTATCTGATGGTGCTAGTCTAGAAGATGTTCCAGTTGTTATTGGTTATATGAAACAAATTAATGATTTAGCTAATCAGTTTCCAAACACGATTAAAGCTCTTAATGTAGCTGAAGAAAATCTTCTGTATGAACAAGAGAATGTTGCTGGTAGAGGTGGAGTTGAAATTACTAGTAGTATGATTGAAGAATAAGCTGATACTAATCTACTCCATCCTCCACGGGGAGTCTAGCGTAGGCACGTAGTGCCGAAGCGGGTCCAAGCTAATGTTGAACTTAATAATATTAATATGGAACTTAAAGATAAAAGATATAATGATATTAGACTTATTTTTCATGAAGAAGAACATAAATATAATGATAGTCTAGGTAATGATTATATTTCAACTACTACTATCCTTCATAATTATGCTCCAAAGTTCGATAAGAACTATTGGTTGAGAAAAAAGTCTAAAGAACTAGGAATAAGTGAGAAGAAACTAGAGGAACAATGGTCAACTATTACTAAAGAAGCTTGTGAACGTGGAACTAATACTCATAATGGTCTTGAAGATGGCGTTAAAGGAGCATCTATGTTTCAACAAGCTATTAATTATCTTGATAAACGTGAAGATGGTGTAATAGTTACTATTGCTGATATTCCAAATTTTGGTGCTAATTATAAGTTACTTAATCTTAAAGATTTTATTGAACTTACTAATAATCGTTATCCTCTTATTTATGATGCGTTTAAAATGTACACTGAAAGAGGATATAAGATTTATAGTGAGATTGGTATGTTTCTTATAGATTGGTTAATTAGTGGAACTATTGATATTCTTCTAGTTAATGAAGATACTAATTGTGCTGTTGTAGGTGATTGGAAAACAAATCGTGGCGGATTAAGATTTAGTAGTGGTTATTATAAGAAAGATAAAACAGTTAAACCTGCACAACAAACTAATGTTTGGGTTGATAAAGATGAACGACTTTTAGCTCCTCTTAATCATCTTCCTAATTGTAATGGTGCTATATATAATCTTCAACTTAGTATGTATGCTTTTGCTGTTGAATATATACTTGGTTTAACTATTAAAGGTATTTGGTTATGTCATATTGATAGTGATTTTGAACTTAATGAATATGGTATGCCAAAAAGATTTTCTGACGGTCTTTATCATATTAAAGAAAATCCTGTTGAAACTACTAAGTTCTTTACAATGAATTATTTACGTGATGATATTAGTAAAGTTCTTAAAGATAGAGAATTACAGATTAAAGCTACTGGTGTTCAAGCTCAATTTAAACTTGCTATATGAAACTAAATAGAGATAATTTAGTTGGAGTAATTATTGGATTTATAGTTTTAGTTATATTTGCTATTTGTTTATCTAGTGGATGTGCTAAACGTATTACTCCTGTTCCTGAAATTAGATATGTGCCTGTTACTGATTCTACTGCTGTTAATGAATTAGTTTTAACTAAAGAATTACTTCGTAGAACTCAAGATTCTCTTAACGCTTATAAATCTGATACTACTATTAGTGCTGATTATTTTATTGCTAAATATAAGCTTGAACGTATCAGATATTATAATGATATTGCTAGTAAAGGAAATAATATTAAATTTCTTAGAGGTTGGATTAATAGAGTTCTTAATGAATAATAAGCTATGTATATAATTAAACATGAAGGTAATATTAGATTAGTTGCTAACTGTCGTAAAAATAATAGAGAAATTAGTTTTATAAATTATAAAGTACAAATTAAAGTTCTATTATTTTGGGCTACTATTAAAAGTTTTGATGAAGACGATTATGTCGATGCTTGTGATTGTTTTCGTTATTGTACTAATCCTTATATAAATTAAATTATGGCTTACTTTGGAGATGCTTTTAAAAAACTATCTATTAAAGAAGGTGGTTATGTAAACGATAAAGATGATGCTGGTGGAGAAACTTATAGAGGTATCAGTCGTAAATATAATCCTACTTGGCAAGGTTGGACTATGATTGATTCTTATAAGAAACATTATACTGTTGGTAGTAAAAAATTTAAGTCTAAACTTGATAATGATATTCAACTTCAAAAACTTGTTTGGTCTAAATATAAAATTGGTTATTGGGATGTATTTGAACTTGATGATTTTAATAGTCAGAGAGTTGCTGAACAATTATTTGATACTAACGTGAATTGTGGTCAAGTTGCAGCTATCAAGATGGCTCAAAGAGTTCTTGGTCTTAAAGAAACTGGTAGATGGAACCTTGATTTACTTAATAAACTTATAGAAATAAAAGATTAACTTAATACTGTATAGAGTCATGAAGAAGATATTAATAGCAATATTTATAATAGCGATTATTAATTTATGTGTTACTCTGTATTTATCAATAAGTCGTTTTAGTGTAGAAGCCAATTCATATAATAAAAGTGACACCGCTATTAATCATGTTCGGATTGATTCTATACAGTTAGTTATAATTGAAAGAGAAAGTGTAGTTTATAAACTTAAAGAACATGAAAAAGATATTGAAGATAAAGTTATTAGTCTTAATGACAGTGCTACTTGGGAGTTATTCAAGAAGTTGGTGTCAGAGTGAGATTGATAATGTAGTGCATCCTCCACGGGGAGTCAACACTACTGATACAACTGTTCTTGTCCCTATTAATATGATTAAGATTGCTAATACTAAAATTATTAAAGCTAAACTTTATAAAGATATTATTAACGAACAAGATAGTATAATTAATCTTCATAAGATTAAATATAATGCTCTTTATAAAGAAGTTGAAACTTTACAAAATAATCTTGATAATAGTAATAAAGTAAATGATAATTTAAATAAGTCTATTGAACGTATTAAACGTAAGAATAGATATTTGGTAAGCGGTGGTGCTGTTTGCGCTATCGCTTTTGTTGTTTGTTTACTAGTTAAATAAAATATTATGGCTGATGGTAAATATCCTTTTCTAGAATACATTGAAGAACCTGATAAAGAGAAAAAGTATAAGAAAGCTAGTGATTGTGGATGGTATGACCTTCATAATAACTTTTTAATTGGAGATAGTGGTGGTTTTCTTTTAAATATTAGACCCGGCAAATTTGTTAATACTGAACTTTTTAATGAAGCTGCTAGAACATATCAAGCCACAGGTAAATATACTCAATTTAAAGTAGATAGTATTCCTCATAGACAATTTAGACGTAGAGAATGTGATAGACGACGTAATGGTTTTTCTGCTCCTTGTTGGCAAAATCCAGATGGAAGTATAGAAGATGTTTGGATAACAGGTGGTCATTATAATTTTCTTAATTATACTCGTATGGAACGTACAGATGAATCATCTGTTATTATTACTGAACATGGAGCTACTGCTAAAAAGATTTATAGTTTTCCTAGTTTTATTGATGCTCAGTTTTGGACTTTTCAAATTATAGAATTTTGTAGACGTAATGGTTTACATCTTATTATTGATAAAACTAGACGTGGAGGTTTTTCTTATATTATGGCTTCTGATAGTTCTAACGAAGTTAATCTATCTAAACATAAAGTTGTTATTCATGTTGCAGCCGATAATAAATATTTAACTAAACAAGGAGGTTTAAGTGATTTTGCTGTTAATAACTTAAAGTTCTATGAAGAAAAAACTCCATTTAAAAGAGGTATATTTAGTCCAACCGCTGATAGTTTTAAACTTGGTTATCGTATGAAAAACGGAGTTGAAGCTGATGATAGTTGGTCTAGTTCTCTTTTAAGCGTTAGTGCTAATAATAATCCAGACTGTGCTATTGGTAAAGATGCTGTTACAATTAAAGTTGAAGAGTTATCTACAATGCAGAATTTTGATGAGTTTATGAATGTAACTGAACCTACAATGACTGTTGGTACTCGTACTACTGGTACTCTTATGGCTTGGGGAACTGCTACTGCTGCTAATATGCAAATATTTGAACAAAACTTTTATAATCCTAGAGCATTTAGATTTATGGCTTTTGAAAATGTTTGGGATAATGATGCTCGTAATGAAGTTTGTGGATTTTTTAAATCTTATGCTTGGGGTCTTGAAGGGGAAATAGATGGAGTTAAAGGATTTGATGAAGATGGAAATAGTAATCTACGAATAGGACTTCAGCTTGCTGCACGAGAAAGAATTGAAAAGAAAAAGACTGCTAAGACTTTTGCAGAATATCTTAATTATCTTGGTCAGCGTGCTTTATTTCCTGCTGAATCTTTTAGTAGTGCTAGTGAAAATATATTTAGTAGTGAAGCTCTTAATAAGTTTGAAGATAAACTTCGAGTTGATAATAGTTATAAGTTTTATACTGATGGTGAACTATTTGAAGATGGAACTAAAAAGATTTATTTTAAATCTAATGCTCGTATAAGAATTGAAAATCCTGATATGAAAACTTATGATTATATTCAAGGAGTTCCTAGACGTGGTAACGAAGACCCTCATGGTTGTATAAGAGTTTGGTTTGCTCCAGAATATGAAGAAATATATATTAATGATAGACTTGTAAGAAGTATTCTTCCAGGTACTTATGTTGCAGTTTATGACCCTGTTGGTATTGATAAAGATAAAAAAGAAATTACTGATAGACATTCTCATAATAGTATATTTGTTATTGAAATGCCTAGAGAACGTAATGGATTTAAACCTAAGTTGTGTGCTGCATATTACGGACGTACTGAAAGACTAGAAGAAGCTGATGAAAAGTTTTATCGACTATGTAAATGGTATAATTGTATTGGTACTGGACTTGTAGAAATAAATCGTGGTGAAACTGTTTCTAATTTTCGTAAATGGAAAGCTACTAAATATCTAGGTTATGAACCTTTATATGTTTGGGATTCTGCTGTTAAAGAAAAAGTTAGTACTAGTTATGGTTATAATATTGGTAGTGGTCCTAAGAAACTAGATGGTCTTCGACTTCTTAAAGAGTTCTTATATGAAGTTATTGGTAAGAATGAATTTGGAGAAGATATTTATGTTTTTGAAAGATTTCTTGATTATCAAACAATTCTTGAACTTAAAAAGTTTAATGCTGAAGGTAACTTTGACCGTATATCTAGTCTTATACTTTTAGGTATATATTGGAAGTCTATGGATATTAAAGGTAAACGAGAACTTGCTAGTCGTAAGAAAGTTACAGAAGATAATGATAAAACAGATATTTTTAATAGACAATGGTTTACTATTATACCTCCTATTATAAGTTTTGGAATATTAATTTTTAATATATTATAATTATGAAAGAAAATGACGTTATTTGGGTAAGTATAGAAGATAGTGTTTATAATAGAAATACTAATAAGTTATTGTTTACAGGCACTATTGGAGAATGTGCTAAATTTTTAGGTGTAAAACCTTATATAATTAATAATGCTCTTCGGAAAGATAATATGGGAGTATTTAAATTTATTGTTATTAATGATAAAATTGAATAAAGATATGTATAATTTTGGTAGACTTGATTTTCCTAATCAGCATGTTAGTTATGCTGAAAAACAAGAAGTTGATTGGTATGCTAAATGCTGTGATTATGTTATAGAAGCTGGTATTGCTTGTAAAGCTGATTTTAATGTAGAAGAAAAGTTTAATATTCTTCTTGGTAATATTCCTAGAGAATATTATAGAAAAACTCTTAATCCTTATAATGAGAAAGATGAAAATCTTACTCGTTTTCCAGCTACTATGCGTAATTATGATATGATGAAAGGTATTATTAGAAGATATATTGGAGAATATATTAAGAATCCACATGATTTTATTGTTGGAGCTAATAATCCAGAAGTTGTATTTGCTAGAGATGCTGAACTTGGTAAACAAATTATGATGCTTGCTGAACAAGCTGTTGCTAAGAAGATACAAGAAAGTTATATGCAGTTTGTTAATGAAGGTAATAATCCTGAACAATTTAATCCTGAACAAGCTGTTGATATTGAAGCTTTTATTAAAGAATTTAATGAAAATTTTATTGATGACATTAGTGCACAAGGACAAGATTTAATTAATGTTATTGATGACCTTACTGATGCTTTTACTATATATGCTAGAGCTTATTTTGAATTTGTTGCTTTTGGAGCTTGTTATACATATAGAGATGTTGTAGGTAATCAATTAATTAAACGTGTTGTTAGTGTTAGAGATGCTTTTCCTGTTCCTAACGATAATATGTTTGCAGAAGATTATGATATGTTTGCTGAACGTCGTATGTTGACTAAACAACAAATTATAGATGAATTTTATGAATATCTTTCTGAAAAAGAACGTGAAGCTCTTGATACATATTATCAATATAGTGCTACTACTTCTAGTGATAAAGCGCTTTTAAATTGGAATAAATATATGTATTATTTTGGTGATATATGTAGTAAATTTAATAAAGATGATTTGCAACATATTAAGAACACTAATATAATGGCTCGTGATGCTAATAATGGTTTATTTGAAGTTTGGCATACTGTTTGGAGAGGTGAAATAAAAGAAGGTATTCTTACATATAGTAATGGGGCATTTGTTACAACAAGAATTGTTGATGAAACTTATCGGCTTAACCCTGCTGGTGGTGATATTAGTATTGAATGGGTGTGGCGTCCACAAGTTTATGAGAGTGTTAGAATTGGCTCTCGTGCTACAAGCATATATCCTTATAAGGCTCGTCCTATTGCTTACAATAGAAATGGCAAACTTCCTTATAATGGTATTGCAGAACTTTTGCCTGGTTTTGGAAGATTTAGTATTGTAGATACAGTTATTCCTTATCAAGTATTTCGTAATATAGTTTCTTATCATAGAGAAATGGCTATTGCTAAAAATAAGATGAATGTTCTTATGATTGCTAAATCTCTTCTTGGTCAAAAACCTGCTGAAACTATATATCGTATGGCTGCTGATGGAGTGCTTTATATTGATGATGAAGATGATGCTAATCTTGTTAAAGCACAAAGTGTTCGATATCTTGAAAGTCGTATGAATAATTATATTACTGAACTTGGACAACTTATTCAAGAGATTGAACAGACTGCTAAGATGGAATGCGATATGACTCCTCAACGTTATGGAGAGATTGCTAATAGTGCTGGTAAAGGAGTAACAGATGAAGCTGTTATTCGTGGAAGTATGGGTTCTGTTATTATCGAATTTATATTTGATAAAATGAGAGAACGAGATTATCAAGCTGAAATGGATTATACTAAACTTGCTTGGATTGATGGTCTTAATACTTCTTATAAAACTAAAGATGGTGATATTAGATATTTAAATCTTGATGTTAATAATCATATATTTGCTAATTATATTGTTACTTGTAAAACTTCTGTTAAAGAACGTGAGAAACTTGAACAATATAAACAACTTGCATTTAGTGCTGCTCAGAATGGTAATATGGATATGGCTAATGCTGCTATACGTGGAGATAATGTTGCTCAAATTAGTAAACTTATTGATAAGTATCAAAATATTCAACGTGAGCATGAACTTGATGTTGAACGTGTTTCTCAACAAACAGAACAACTTCGTCAAGAATTTGAACTTGCTAAGATTGATAGAAAAGCAGAACAAGATAGAGAAACAATTAGAGTTGAAAAATATCTTGATGGTCAGATTGAAGCTATGAAAGCAAATGCTAATATTATGAGTTTTGATAATGGTCTTAGTGATGCTGAAAAGAGTCAAGCTGAAGAACGTATGGAAAATGCTAGACTTAATCTTGAACGTAGTAAACTTAGTTTAGATGCTCAAAAGACTTCTGTTGAAGCACAACTTAAAGAAAAAGAATTAGCTGTTAAACTTAAAGAAAGTGATGATAAAGTCAAGATTGCAAAAACGAATAAAAATCGTTATGATAGTAAAAGTAAATAATCGACTGCACTTCTAAATTTTATTCATAATAGGGCTGGACTTGCTTGTGAAAGTAGGTTCAGCCCATTTTCATTTTTCTTTACACCACATGAGCCATTTTAAGCTCATTTTAAGCACTTTATTCATTTCGTGATAGATTAATCATTATGATAAAATTTGATTCATACACGGCTTCTCTGAAAGCGATAGGATAGATTATCAGTAATAAATATCCTAGTTAGCAATAGTATGTTAGTCGGCAAATCGGCTTAAAGGTGAACATATTTTAACGATACAAGTAAAACTCGTATTATTATTATAGTTTATATTTGTGATATAGTAATTAATTAAAACAAAGAGTTATGCCTAATTTTGATAGTTTTGGTTTTAATGGTGAAACATCTAATGGTGATGGAAAACCTACTGACGACATTACAGACCTTGATACAGGTAAAACAGGGCAGTTAGATGCTGATGGTAATTCTATTGATGATATTACTAATAATGGTAATGGAGATGGGAATAGTGATTCTAATGCTAATAAAGATAACCAATCTTCATCCTCCACGGGGGGTAAGCCTAATGACAAAGCGAATGACGCTGATGCTGAACATGGTTTAGAAGAAGGTACTATTATCGAAGATGGAGATAATAAATATACTGTTGATAAAGACGGTAATCTTATTGACGATAAAGGTAATATCTTTAAAGCTAAAAATGAAGTTGCTGCTTATCTTAAAGAATTTGAAGTAGAAGATACTAAAGAAGAAAATACTATTGATATTAAATCGATTCAAGAACTTGTAGGTGTTTCTGTTACTTCAGAAGATGGTAAACCAGTTGCTTTTGATAATACTCCTCAAGGAGTTGCAAGTTATATTCAATCCGTTATTGATTTAAACCGTGACGAATTTGCTCAAGCTGGTGTTAATAAATTATTTGAAGATTATCCTATTGTTAGTGATTTTCTTAATTATTATATTGCAAATGGTAATTCATTTGAAGGCTTTGGTGAACTTCGAGATAGAAGCGGTATTGAAGTAGATGAAAATAATGTAAGTCAACAAGAAGCTATTGTTCGTGAGGCGTTTAAGGAATTTAATCGTCGTGGTAATGTTGATAAGTATATTCAATATCTTAAAGATAGTAATGAACTTTTCAATGTTGCTAAAGAAGAACTTGAAGCTCTTCAGAAAGCTGATAACGAAATGCGTGAAGCTAATGCTAAAGAAGCTATGCGAGTTAAAGCAGAAGAAGAGAAACAACTTGTGGAATTTTGGAATGGAGTTAAAGAATGTATTGATAAACGACAAATTGCTGGTTATCGTATTCCTGAAACTGTTATTATTGAACGTAATGGAAAACAAATTTCTACTACTCCAGAAGATTTCTTCAATTATGTTTATCAAGTTGATGATAAAGGACTTTCTCGTTATGAAAATGATTTAATGAAGTTATCTCCTGCTGAAAGACGCGATGAAGAACTGCTTAAAGCTTGGCTTAAATATACAGGTAAAGGTTATGATAGTTTGATAGAAATGGCTGTTTCTGATAAAGAAGCTAAAAAGTTAAAACTTACTGCTAGTCAACGTAAATCTACAAAAGGAGCTATTAAAATAACTAAACCTGATAGTAAAAAAGATGCTCTGAAAGATGAGCGTTTTGGTTATTAACATAATAGTAAATTTGTAGATGAAAACATTACGTGTTATTGGACAAACTCGTTATGAAGATAGAGGTTATTCTAATGAAGAATCAATTGCTTATCTTCAGCTTCAAAAGCCAGAAGAAATTAATAGTTTTCTGACTTATAATTATGGTATGGATGATGACCGTTTTCCTTTAAGTTTTATTACTGAAGGTCAAGGTAGTCGTGGTATTAAAGATGTTGCTACTGTACAATGGACTTGGAAAACTATGGGTCGTATGAAGTTTACAGACTTTGTAACTTACTTTGATACTGCTGTTACTAAACCCGGTCAAAATGGTAGTGAATTTGAAGTTCATTTCTCTACTCATTGGTTTATTGAACAACATGGTCTTACTGCTCCTGATGGTGTTACTCAAGTTCGTATTCAGAAAGACTTAGGTGAATCTGCTTATGGTTATGCTTATCTTTTGAAACTTACTTCTCCTAATCCTGATGCTTATGTTGATCCTCAATGGTTGGCTAAAGGTATGTATTGGGCAATGAGTGCTCCTACTGTTTCTGAATCTTATTCTAAAGGTAATAGAAGCAATACTATGGGGCCTGCTGGAATGACTTCTCAACTTGAGTTTTATCGTTATTCTAAAGAAATAGCTGGTAATCTTGCTAATGTTGTTACTCAATATCAATTCCAAAATGATAATGGTGGTACTTCTAATCTTTGGATTAACGAAGAGATGCGACAGTTCAACTTACACATGAGAGTAATGAACGAAGAACGTTTGTGGAAGTCTGAATATAACCGTTTACCTGATGGTACTATTCCTTTGAAAGACCATGATAATGGTAAACCTATTCCTCGTACTGCTGGTATGTTAGAAATTTGTCGTGAATCTAATTACGATACTTATGGTGAAGTTCTGACTATTAACAAACTTGAACGTACAATCGGCGATGTTCTTGACCGTGATACTCAAGATGGCGATAAGAATGTAGCTCTTATGGGTGGTAAAGGATTTATTCGTGACTTTGAAATGGCTATCAGAACTGATGCTAAAGAAAACGGATTTATTACACCTCTTGGTGAAAAGATGATTCAAGATAATGGTGATGGTCTTTCTTATGGACGTTACTTTAATAAGTATAAAACTCCAGATGGATATACTATTACTGTTATTCATAATGCTTATTTCGATAAGGGTACTGATGCTGAAGCTGCTAAACAAAATGGTATGATTCATCCTACTACCGGTTTGCCTATTACTTCTCATCAAGTTGCTTTGATTGATATGAGTAATTATAAAGGTAATCAGAATGTTCGTATAGTACGTCAAAAAGGACAGGCTTATAAAGCTAAAGTTATCGAAGGTATGACTGATATTCCTGCTTGCTGGGGATTGCCTAATACTAATCATGCAGCTACTGAAATTGATATGGCTCGTTATGAAGTTAAAGGCTCTATTGGTTTGCAGGTAGATAACGCTGCTAAGATGTTCTTATTGAAATGTGTATTATAATCATTTAAAAGAAGCTATTTAAGATATGGATTTTAACAAAGTAAATGAAGCTAATAAAGCAGGAGAAAATACTCCTGCTGCTTCTAATATAAATACAGATAAACAGGTTATACCCCCCGTAGAGGATGGAGTAGATAAACAGCCTGCTAATACAGTAGGATTTAGAGATGAAAGTCTTGATGAACCTTATACTGAAAAACGAACTATTACTATTAATTTAGTTACTAATTATTCATTATATCGTAGAGCTAATGATAAAACATTACCTAAACGAATGGATAAGATTGGTAGTTGTGTTCGTAGTTCTCGTACTCTTTCTTCTAATAAAGGTGAGATTGAATCTTATTTTCCTGCTTTAATTGGTCTTGCTCCTAATAATGAAAACTTTATTTCACGGGTTAAGGCTTATCTTAATAATATTAGTGTTTCAGTTGATGAACTAGGTAAGACTTTTGATATTTCTTTCTTTTGGAATCGTAAACGAGATTATCTTCGTTTTAGAGCTGAAGAAGAAGCTATTGAAACTGCTTATATGAATAGTGACCGTAAAGGAGTTAAAGAACTTAGAGAAGCTCTTGAAGCTAAGATTACTAAGTTAAATCTTCTTGAAAGTGAAAAGTATAAATATGGTTATCCTATTGTTCTTGATGATTATCTAATTTATCGTCATTGTTTATTATATAAAGATGTAGCTAAAGATATTGCTCTTATTAATTCTGACCCATCTATTAGATTTTATTTTAAAGATGACCAAAGAGAAGCTGAGCGTCTTGCTAAACATCGTCAGGAAATTAATTTGGCTAAAGGCAATTATGTTAAACTTCTCACGAATAGTGATTTGTTTGATGCTGTATTTATTCAATACTGTGTTGCCAATAATATTAATATTCCTAACGGTATGGCTATGGATATTGTTGATAAACAAACTCATCTTGATAAATTTAGTACAAATGAACCTGCTAAGTTTAATAAACTTTGTAATGATAAAGATATTACTATTAAATCTTTAATTGAGGTTCTTATTTCTCGTGGAGAATTTATCAGAGCAATTCATAATCAGAATATTACTACTCCTGATGGTGAGTTCATTGGTGCTAATGTTAAGGAAGCTGTTACATGGTTTAAGAATCCTACCAATAGTGCTCTTGTTAGTGCTTATAAAAATAAACTTAAAAACATTTGATTATGAACATTGGGGAGATGCACGTAACGTTCAGAGAACTGGCACAACAGATGGGTATGCAGACCGTTCGTGCTATTCTCATGGAAGATATAGATATTTGTCTTAATGCTGCTATAATCGAAAAAGCTAGAAATGTAATAGTAGAAAACGTTGGACCTGTTCCTTATAATGATAAGGTTGCTCGACAAAATGCTTCTATTAGTCCTGTTAATGCTCTTAGAACTTTATACACAGCGGGTACTGTTAACGGCAGAGATATTACAGGTGGTGGAACAGAAGTTGACCCTTATAAAATTAATATTGATAGCAACGGAATAATGCTATATACAGGCTTTCAAGTTAGTTATAATGGCAAGACAATTTATGATTGCAGAATTATTGAAGCTGAAGATTTAGGTCAAACGCTAAGAGATTTCTGTAATCGTGCTGCGAAAGATGCTCCGATAGTTACTATATTTGGAGATGAATCTGGTATTAATGTTGATATATATACTGGACGTAATAATACAGTTAAACCTCAATTAGTTAAATATCTTTATATCAAAGAACCTGCTAAAGTTAAGTTTGATGAAGATAGAGAAGAAGATTGGGTTAATTGTGATTTACCTCCTTATTTACATATGGAAATAGTTATGCGTGCAGTACAGATTTATCTTGCTAGTATTGGTGCTACTTCTAATGGAGCTGATAAACAAAGTTAAACTCTAAATTAAATTAAAAATGAGACAGTTTTTGTTAGCGGGCAATGTCGCTTATGGAGCGAGCTTACCTCTTGCTGCTGGAGCGGTTGCTTTTACTTATCTTGCTAATGGCAAGGAAACGATTGACGCTGACGGTACTAAGATTACTGACAAATTTTACATTAATCTTGGTCGTGAAGCAAATGGTCCTGTAGTTCTTCCTGCTTATAAGAAACATCTTACTTTTGTTAAAGGTGTTTATCAGGCTGCTACTACTTTCTCTGCTAATCTTACTATTGGCGATGTTAATGCTTATTCTGATTATTCTATAATGATTGTGAAGAAAGGATTAAAGTTCAATGAACGTAATCGCTGGACAGCTACTATTCATACAGGTCTTAATCCGACTGCAAATGATGTAGCGCAGAAATTAGCTAATCAGATTAATAACAATACTATTGGTCATGGTATTAAAGCAACAGTTGCTAATGCTAAAATTACTTTAACTGCTGAGTCTAAAGGTATTGATTATGAAATTCTTGGAGCTGATGAATTAGTTGGTATTAGTGTTACAGTTACAGCTATTGGTTTTCCTGCATATGGAGATGCGGCTTATATTACTGATTTGGCTAATAAAGCTGCTGCCGATGCTGGTATCGAATATACTTATCGAGATACTTATACTGAACTGTATCCTACATATCCGCTTAATCCTTTGAAACAACCTGATAGTGCAGATGCTGGATATACTATCTTTACTCTTCGTTTTGCTGTTCCACGTGAAATGAAAACTAGAGATGAAGTTGTTCATCAGATTGTACAAATAGCATTCCCTACTGGGGCTGCTGCTATTGCAACTGTTGAAACTATCCTTAAAGCTATTGCTACTGAAGAAAAAGCATAACCTATTACCCGACTCGATTAGGTAAATATTAGGTAATATTAATCGAATAGGGGCTATTGGTATTAGCATTAGTGTTAATACTGATAGTCCCTATTTTTTATTTTATAAAGATGGAGTTAATACAAAATGCTTTTGAACAAGGTCTTGTTCCAGGCATTGTTATTGTAATTTATCTTATAGTTAATAAGATAATAGATAGTAAAAAGAAAGATCCTTTAGCTGATATTGCTAAACTTCTTAATATAGTTACCAAAGATATTATAGATAAAGATAGAGAGAAATCTAAAGCTGTCATATCTATTGCTATGGTTAATGCTGCTTCTGAATGTGTAAAGTTTGTTGCTTCTACTATCATTACAAATAACATTGATGCTAATCGTGACCAAATTGAATATAATGCTAGACACTTAGTTAACAGTGTTTATTATGATGCTTATTATAAATTAAATATGTATCGTGGAGATGAAGATTATCTTAGTCATTATATGAAAGATGAATGGAAAGAAGATGTTTATGGTGATATTATTAATATAATATATAATAAACATCTTGATTCTAATCAACGTATATTAGCATTTAATAAACGTATTGATATTAGAGTTAATGATTATACTGCATATATTATTAATAAGGCTTTTAAATAAGATGATATTATGATAGGTGGTTATATTAATAATCCAAAACAGCTATCGAAAGAGATGCAATTGCGTATCGCAAGCATGGCTGAAAAACAGGTGAGAATAGCAGAATTAGGCTTCCCATTGAACGAAAAAAATTGGTGCAAACTAACACAAGGGCAAATTTTAATTCAAGCACTAGAAGCCTTAGAATTGCTTTCTGATGAGCAACAAAAATCAATTATTAATTCATACAATAACTTGATGTTAGAATGAGTGAACAAATAGATGATAATTATGTTAATGGTGTCTATGTAAAAGCTGATGGAACTGAACAAGTTGAGATTAATCCTCAATATGTTTATATGACTGTTCCTAGCAAATATGTTTGTGTTTATCATAAACTATTAGTTCTTATGGCACAATATGGACTTGATATGCTTAATGATTGTTCTGCTACTTGTAAAGGTAATAATAAAAATATTGTTACTTGTTGGAATATGTTTCAATCTGCTATGGCAGCATATCAACTTGGCCAAGATAAACTTGCTGAAACTCTTCTTAAATATATTAAAGGTCAACTTAATATTATTTATGAAGGCAGTGAACAAGTTCAGTATAGTGGTTCTATTACGCTTCCTGTTGATGAAGAAGGTAAAATTCATGCAATAGTTAGTTGTGGAGATGCTCCTAAATTTTATGTTGACCCTGAAACTGGTAAACTTTGGGAGAAGAAAGAAGAAGGCAAAGAATATAATGAAACTTATAGTCTTAGTGATGTTGATTATGATAATGAATAATGTGAATGTGTTCCATCCTCTACGGGGGGTCTACACTATGAATTTAGTAAACCTAGAGAATGTATGAAAACAATAGAAGAAGAACTTGGTAAAGTTAGTCTTACTTGTAATGGTCAATGGAATGATAGACCTTATGAAAGACTATGTATAGTTCATGACGGTTTCTATGCTAGCTATATATCTCGTAAAGCTGTTCCTGCTGGTATTCCTTTATCTAATGAAGAGTATTGGCAGCCTATTGCTAAACTTCGAGAAGATTTAGTTATTGATTATGAAACTTTCAAGAAAGAAATACTAGAACTTATTGCTGTTGTTCAAAGAGGTCTTAAAGCTGCTAGAATTGTAGTATCTACAATGGAAGATAGAGATGCTCTTACTTGGGAACAGATTGGAGTAGGTTGTGAAGTTTATGTTATTGAAACTAAAAAGAGTTATATTCTTGATGAAATAACTCCTGTTACTAATGCAAAGAAATGGCATCTTGAAGCTGATTCTGAAATTGGTTCTAAATTTGTAGAATCATTTAGTGGTATATTTCCAAGAGCAATTGCAGAACGTGCTGTTGCTGATGAATTTGGTATTAATATACAAGATAATTATCTTCGTCGTAACGTAGTAGTTAATTATATGGCACAAGTACTTAAACAGTATTTTGAAGATAATGCTGTTCAAATACTTGAAGGTCAGATTACTCCTGAAATGCTTAGCGAATCTGTTAAACAAATGTTTACTGCTTCACAGATTACTAATGCAGCTGATGAAGAAGATTTAACTGTTGTTGATAATCTTCTTAAATTTGCAGATAAAGACTATAATACAAATGATTATAGTGGAAAGGCTCGTAAATATCTTCGTAAGAATATGATTAGTGGTGTTAATACTCTTACTCAAGATATGATTAACGAGCCTAATACTATTTATATACTTCAATATGATTATTGTTTAGCTGGACAAACTATTGAACTTCCAAATAATAGTATTATTCTTTGGAGAGGTGGTAGAATGTATGATGGTGCAGTTAAATTAAATCAATGTAGACTTCTTAGTAATTATCGTCAAGAAGATATGTTTGATAAAGAATCTATATCTCTTGATGGAAATTGGGCTAAAGGTCAAATACTTTATCATCCTCTTGATTTAGGCGAAGATAATAAACAAGTTGAAATTACAGGTTGGGGTGGTTCTTATACTAATGATTTTTATTGGTTTTGGGATGGAGAAAAATGGGTAAGTATGGGTTTTGATTTATCTGTTTATCTTACTCGTGCTGAATTTGAAGCTTTCTTAGAGAAGTTAAGAGAAGAAATGGAAAAGTTCTATGCTTGGCTTCTTGAAGAACTTAGAAAAATTAATGAACATCTTGAACTTCATGACCAACAGATAAGTAATCCCCAACAAGAAGTTTCTAATATTAATACTAGAATAGATAATCTTATTACTGAATATAATGCTAAATTTACTGATATTTATAATAAGATTGGAGATTTAAATAGTAGTGTAGAAGGTAGTATTAATAATCTAGAACAATATATTAATAATAAGATTGAAGAGATTCTTAATAAGATAGACCAAAGTGGTAGTAACATAAGTAATGAGTATAAACAATATTTTGAAGATAATTATGTTTCTATGTTTAAGAACATGATTAAAGCTGGTACTAATATTACTTTTGTTGAAAACTCTGATGGTACTATTACTATTAATGCTGCCGGTGGTGGTTCTGGCGGCGGTGGATTAACCGAACAAGAAGTAAGAGATATTGTTAATTCTATGCTTAATAATTATTATAATAAGTATGAAATTAATAATATTATTGCTGGTATTGAAGGCGGTGGAGGAAGTGGTGGAGATGGCACTCATAATGTTATGTCTACTACTCAACTCGGTGAAGCTAGAACAGGTAAATATCTTACTATGAGTAAGTTTGCTGATAGTGAAACTAAACCTAGCAGACTTGATGTTGATTTTAATACTCTTTATACAGATATTAAAAATAAATTAGTAAATGATGGATTTGGCTCAGGCGGTAGTGGAGGAGGAACAACAGGTGGAGTAACTGCTACTCAAGTACAAACTTGGATTGCTGCTGTTATGCCTATTGGTTCTATTATGCTTTGGGATACTTCAACTCCTCCTAATGGTTGGGAAGTTTATACTGCTGCACAAGGACGTTTTGTTATGGGTTATATGCCTAACGGTATTAATATTTATAATAATCCTAAACAAGGAAATCTTGATTGGAAAACAGTTCTTAAAAATATTAAAGATACATATGACCCTGCTGCTCCCGGTCGTAATGTAAGTGCATATACGTTTTATATTGGTGGTACTGATTTGCCTCTTCATCAACATGCTGTTGCTGTTGGAAAATCTAAATCTGGCGATAATAATCACCATGTTATAACACCTAGTAACTGGCGATTTGTATCAGGTGATTTAAATGGTGGTGTTAAAAATGGTTGGCCTTATGGTACTGATAAAAATAGACTTGATAATTTTGGTATTAATCGTTCTACTAATTGGTATATGACTGGACCTAATATTAGTAATAATGGCGAAATGACTTGGAGCCAAATAAGTGGTAATAGATGGACAGGTAATTATCTTGCTATTAATAAACTTATGCCTACTATTGCTTTACATTATATTAAACGTGTTTCTAATCCGTGGTAATTATGGCTGAAGAAGAGAATGTTTTTGTTGGTACTAATTGCCAATCTTTTGACCCTAGTAAAGTTCAATGTGATAAAGAAGGCAATATGCCGATTCATATACTAGATAAGTATTGTGAAGAAACTGATACTAGATATAATATTTATCCTTTGACTGTTATTCAAGCTATTTTTGATGGTGTAACTGGTACTAGACTTGATAGAATACTTGCTGCTTGTAATAGTGTTTATTTAACTTGGGAAGGTACTTTTGCTGATACTGTTAATAAACTTGATAAAATTTATCGTCGTAAAGGATATATTATTACTTATCGTGACGCAACTAATATTAATTGGACACAACGATATAATAGTGATGATATTAGTGATGTTGCTTGGACTAATCCTGCTAATTGGGAAGGATGGTCTTTTGATACTGTTATTAAAGATTTAGCAGAAGCACTTGAAGAGATATTTACTAATATAGGTGATTATAAAGACTTTCTTGATATTATTACTAGTTTTATTAATGAATTTGTTATTAATGTGTTTAATAATATTAATAATTATCCTAAACTAGTTGAAATTATTAAGAATAGTACAGTTGAAAGTTTACCTATTATTGTTAAAGACATATTCAATAATATTAATGATTATCCTGAACTTAAAAATATATTTAATGAATATGTTAAACAATGGACTGAAACCATCTTTAATAATATTTCTTCTTATCCTGCTCTTAGTCAATTTATTACTAATGTTATTAATTCTCATGTAGAAACTACTATTAATAATATATTTGATAATATTGATAGTTATCCTAATATTAAGAATCTTATTATTAATAATACTGTTGATAAAGTAGTTGATATATTTAAGAATATAGGTCAATATCCAGAATTACAAGAAGCTATTCAGAATAATGTTAATGAACGAGTAGATTATATATTTAATAATATTAATAATTATCCTGAACTTATTGGTATTCTTTCTGATCTAGTTTGTAATTGTGTTCAGAATATATTTGCTAATATTAATAATTATCCTTCTCTTGTTACATGTATTAATAATGCTGTAAATAGTAGAGTTGATTATATTTTCAATAATATTGATAGATTTCCTATTCTTAAAAATCTTATTGAAACTAAAGTAGAAGCTAGAGTTACTTATATATTTGAACATATTAATAACTTTACTGAACTACTTAATGTTATTAAAGGTAATATAGAAAATATCTTTGATAATATTGATAATCATCCTAACCTTAAAGTTGTTATTGAGAATAAGGTTGAATCTACAGTTGAACATATCCTTAGTAATATAGATAATTATCCTATTATTAAAGAGAAGATTATTCAATTTTGTAATGAAGTTATTGAAGCTAAACGTGGTGTAGCAAATGGTATTGCTAGTCTTGATGGAGATGGTAAAGTTCCAGCAAGTCAATTACCAAGTTATGTTGATGATGTTCTTGAAGGATATTTTATTGATGATACTCATTTTGCTGAAAAATATGTTGAAGATGCTCCTGTATATTATATTCCAGAAAAAGGTAAGATTTACGTTGATATAAGCGAAGGTACTGAATATAGTGGAAAAACTTATCGTTGGTCTGGAACTAAGTATGCAGTTATATCTGAAACTTTAGCTTTAGGTGAAGTTACAGGTACTGCTTATGATGGTGGTAAAGGTAAGAAAACTACTGATATCGTTAATAGTTTATCTAATGAACTTGTTAGTAGACTAGATAGAGTTGAACAAACAGCAGAAGGACTTAAAATTGTATATAGTAAATCTATTAAAAATAATGATACAAATTTATATAATACTCCAAGTCCTGTTGCCCTTGTTTTAAATAATGCTAGTAAAACTGCTAATGGTAGTATGTCTGCTGCTGATAAAGTTAAGCTTGATGAAACTTTACCTAATCGAATTACTGAACTTAGTAATAATGTTTATACTAAAGAAGAAATTAATAATAAGTTTGATAATGTACCAACAGTAGAAAATACTTATACTAAAGCGGAAGTTGATAAAGCTATTGCTGATGCTATTAAGGCTTTAGTTCCTGATGGTTATGAACTTGTTATTAAAAAGAAAACAACTTAATATTAATCATGGTGGTACTGAATAAGTGCCACCATTTAAAGTTTATAAAGTTATGCAAGATATTAATCAACAATTATATGAAAATAAAAGTACACCTGAAGAATTTATTCCTGTTTATGGTGTAGTTATAACTGTTCCTACTGGAATATATACTAATGGGCAAAAAGAATTTACTTGCGATAAAACTTTTGATGAAGTAAAAGAAATACTGTTAAAAGGTGGAAGTATTATTGCTGTTGATAATAATAATAGTAGAATTAATTTTGACAGAATTGTTGTAGGCAGTAACGACATTAGTGCTACAATTACTTATTTTTCTGATGGTGGAATTAATAAAATCGATTTAAGTTGGGATAAAGGTATAGCTAGAGTTGGTGGTGAAGAAACAAAAAGTATTAATACTTTTGTAGCTATAAATAGTAATCAAATCATTCAATCTTATGATATTGACAGTATTATTATATTATTAACAAATAGTGGTAGTAAAGAAGAAGTATTAGCTGCTATTAATTCTATTTTTACTAATTTTGCTGGATTTGCTACAGCCATTGGTAAACCTAATTCTGTATTTCATAATGGTAAATATGGTACATTTAATGTTAGATATACAGGTAATATTATAATTATTCAATGGAGCAATGCTAATACAATTCAGCATGTTGCTTTATCAGAGGATGGTTCGTATGTTTACAATACTATTCAAATAGTTGACCAAACTCTTTATAGATTATCTAATCTTACTATTGAGCCAATAGTTAATCCTAAAATATGGATTGGTACTGCTACTCAATATGCAGCTATTGCACAAAAAGATAACAATACTACTTATATAGTTAAACCAAATGCTTAAATTATGGCTATATATCAAGGAGATATTGAAATACATGATATTAAACTTGGTAGTATAGATGTATTTGAAATATATCAAGGTTCTAAACTTGTTTATCCAGAGAATACTGAAATTACTATTACGTTTAAATTAAATGTTTCCGGAACTGTTACTATTAATGGTTATACTCCTGTTATAAGTGAAAACAATACTAAATTTGTATTTACTATTCCTATTAAAACTAATTATACTGCTATTATTGAAGCTGACCATTATCAGTCACAAACTATTACAGGTAATAGTGGTTATTTACCTATAACTCATAATGTAGAACTAGTATGGAATACAGAATATGTATCTTATACTGTTACTTTTCCTACAGATGGAGTTAAAGTTTTATTTGATGGAGTAGAAAAAGGAGTTATAACTAATGGTAAATTAGTTGTTCAAATAGATGATACAGTAGCTAAAGATAGTTATACAGTTACATTTAGTGGTAGTAAAGCAAGTACATATGATACTAGTACATTAACAGTAGTTGATAGTACTATTGCTAATACTGGTGGTGTTTATGATTTAAAACTTCCTACTAGTTCTGTTAAGCCTGGATATAAGAGAATTGACTATGCATCCTCCACGGGGAGTATAACCAAGGGTTCTACTTATACTGGTTCTTGGATTGAAACTGTTGTTAATCTTACTGCTAGTTTTACTAGTTCTACTACTTTAGGTAGTATAAGTAATAATGTACTAACTATACCTAATAATGAATCTACTAATACTAAAAGTGGAACTTTAACTGCTATATTTACTTTAGAAAATAAACAAACTAAAGAAGTTAGTGGTTCTTTAAATCAAGCTGCTGGAGCTAAAGTTTATACCGATTGGGTATTAGATTTACAAACTGATGGAACTAGTGTTGAAGCTAAAGGCGGTACTAGAACAGTTACAGCTAATATTGCTCGTAGAACTTATCAATGGAATAACACTGATACTGTTTATAGTGAAACTGCTACTCCTACTCTTAGTATTAGTGGTAGTGCTAGTCTTAGTGGAAATCAAATAAAATTTACATCAAACGAAAGCGTTTCAGCCCGTTCAGCGACACTTACAGCTAGTTATGTAGGATTGTCCAAAACGGTTACGATAACGCAGCAGGCAGGCGCAAAAGTGTATTCAGCGTGGTCTGCATGGACTGTTTCTATCTCGGCAAGTACGCAAACGATAGGCGCAAGTGGAGGAGCATCAACAATAACTACTAGTGCTAGTCGTTCTCGTACTTGGACTTGGAATGGAGTTGGTACTACACATACTGATACAGAAACTGCTACACCTACACTTAGTGGTAGTGCTGGTGGATTTACTTTAAGTGGTAAAACTGTTACTGCTAGTAACAATACTACAACAAATAGTCGTAGTATAACTATTACTGCTACTAGCAATAGTGTTTCTAAATCTATTACTATAACACAATCTGCTGGTGCTAAAGTTTATGGTAATTGGTCTGCTTGGACTGTTAATATTAGTGCCGATAAAACTAGTATTGGAGCAACAGGTGGAACAGCTACTATATCAACTAGTGCTAGTAGAACTAGAAGTTATACATGGAATGGTGTTGCCGGTTCTGGTGGTACAGAAATTGGAAATGGAAGTCCTACATTAAGTAAAGTTAGTGGCACAGGTAATTGGGCTAGTCCTAAAGTTACTTATGGAAATAATACTAGTACAAGTGGTAAATCAACTGTTATTCGTGCTACTATTGATTCAACTACTAAAGATATAACTATTAGTCAATCTGCTGGGGCTAAACAATATAGTGCTTGGTCTGCATGGGCAGTTAATATTTCTAATAGTGGAAATGTTGCTGCTAGTGGAGGTAGTTCAAATATAACTACTTCTGCAAGTAGAACAAGAACTTGGACATGGAACGGAGTTAATGGAAGTGGTGGAACTGAAACAGGAACTGGAACTCCTACTCTTAGTAAAATTAGTGGTGCTGGTTCTTTTGCTAGTAATAAAGTAACTTATGATAATAATACTTCTACAAGTGCTAGAAGTACAGTTATTAGAGCTACAATGGATTCTGTAACTAAAGATACTACTGTAACTCAAAATGCTGGTTCTAAAACTTATAGTAGTTGGGGAGCATGGTCTATTAGTTTAAGTGCTAATGTAACAACTATTGCTGCTGCTGGTGGAAATGCTACATTATCTACTTCTGCTACTAGAAGTCGTACTTGGCAATGGAATGGTACAGGAACAACTTATACTGAAAATGCTAGTGGTTCTCCAACATTAAGTAAAGTTAATGGAGCTGCAACATTAAATAGTAAAACTGTTAATTATGGTAATAATACTTCTACTAATTCTCGTAGTTCTGTATTTAGAGCTACTATAGATAGTGCTACTAAAGATATTACTATTACTCAATCTGCTGGTAGTTTAGTTTATCAAAATGTAATATATCATACTACATATTATGGAATTGGTCCAGATACCGGTATTGATAGTACCACTTATCCTAATGTATGTGAAATTGATAAGGATATATCTTCAAAAGGAGAATTAATATATGTATATTATAAGATATATACTACTCAAAAATATACTTGGAATGGAGTAGAAGGAAGTGGTGGTACTACTTATAAATATTATACTGCCAGTGATATTGTAACTATTAGTAAAGTTAATTGTAATGTACTAGTTGGTAATGACAGTACAGTAGGTGATAATATGATAGCTTTTGGAATACAAGTTTTATCTAATTCTTCTACTAGTAGTAGAACATGGTATGTTGAATGGAGATGGCTAGGTTCACAAGATAATACTACTAGAGGTACTCAACAAGGTAGTTCTGTAGTTGGTCGTTTTTGCATACAAAATAATAAGTTTACTACTACTAATGTTGCATTACCTGTTTATATAAATGGTATGAATGTAGATACTATATATGATGGAGAAACAACTTATAATGATATTATTAGTAGTCCTGTTAATGTTTACGTATATATTCCTACTAATGTTAGTACATTTTATTCTGGTGAATTATATTTTTGGTTTGAACATAAAGATGTTAGTGGTGATAAATATAACTGTAGTTTAAGTAATTATAGTACAGTTAGTGGTATTAGTATAAGTAATAATGGTACTTGTATTGGTGTTAATTCTAGTACTACTGTTTCTGGGTTTACTACACTATGTCAATTTACTATGACTTCTAATAATATAGTATTTAATATAAAAGTTCTAGTTGAGGCATGATGAAAATATTATTTAATATAACAATGTTAGTAATAACTATATTGTTTATTTACTTATTAAAATTATTCAAATTAATTATATAGCTATGAATGATAAACAATTATATGAAAAACTAAGTCAGAATAATTATGATAAAGTATTTCCTATTACTTATCTTCAAAATATTCTTGATAAAGATACAAACAATAATTTAACTGTTGTTCTTTCTAGATTTAATCATCTATGGATTCCATATCAAGGAACTAGAGTTAACACTCGTAAAGCTGTACCTGCTATATTTAGACGTAATAGTCTTACTATTAGTTATTATGATGCTGAACATAATCTATCTGTAACTGAAAGTTATATAGGTAGTAATCTTCAAGCTGGTGTTGAAACTAGTTGGGTTTCTGATGACAATTGGACTAAAATTCTTAGTGAGAAATATCTTGAAGAAAGTGGAGCTAAAATTCCTATTGCTGATGGTACTATTGATTGGGATATGCTTAATGAAGCTCTTAAACAAATGATTGCTGGAGATGGTAAAGTTAATATTATTAATTATCCTGATGAAGAAGATATTACTATAAGATTAAGTCCGGGTTGTTGTAATGTTAATCGTCTTAGTCTTAAAGATAGACCTTATGAGCCTGAATATAAAAGTGGTAAAGGATATAAAATAGTTCGCAAGGTCTTACTCCCCGTGGAGGATGATGCAAGTAATGCAGAACAGCTTTTATTTGATGGTTTTCTTGATGATACTTATTGTGAACAATATGGTCAAATAATTCTTAATACTGATAAGTATGAAGTTATTAAAACAGATTTAGGTAATACTGCTGGTATTTATTATGATACATATCATAAATTATTTGTTCTTAGAGTTAAGACTGTTCATGATGGAGTTGGATTTTATAATTATTATACTAGATGGACTATTGTAGAACCTACTGATAGAGTTCATCCTCTACGGGGGGTCAACACTCCTGTTTATGGAAATAGTGAAGATTATAATATTTATAATACTTGTCTTTCTGATGAACGTCCAAAACTTGGTATTATATATGTTAATTCAGTAGATAATATTAAATATTATTTTAATGAAGAAAATCTAGTTCAAGTTAAGAATAATATTTATCTTAATTATAAAGCTGTTCTTACTCAAGATATGGTTAACGAAGAAAATACTCGTTATATTATTCGTTATGCTTTTGATTTAAATAGTAAAAATATTACAATGCCTAGCGGATGTGAACTTGTATTTGAAGGTGGTATTATAGAAAACGGTACTATTGATTTGAACGGTTGTAAACTTGCTGGTATGATAGGTCAAGAGTCTGAATATCTTCCTAATGTAACTTGTAGTAATTGGGCTAAAGGTCAGATTGAATATCGTAATGGAAAGATTTGTTATTGGAATGGTACTGAATGGAGAGTAATGGGTGATACTTTTTCTATGGAAAGTTATACTAAAGAAGAGATTAATAATATGTTTAAAAATTATTATACTAAGTCTGAAACTTATAATAAAGAAGAAGTTAATAATTTACTTAATGGATATGTTACTAATGATACATTTAATAACTTTAAAGAAGAAATAAATCAAACTATTACTAATAGTGTTAATCTTGATAAGATTCAAAAAGCTATTAACGATGGATGTGGAGTTAATATGACTATGCCTAGTGCAAATAATAATAAACTTAGTCTTCCAATTTGGACAGGAACTGCTACCCAATATGCAACTATTACCCCGGTTGCTGGAATGACTTATAATATTGTTGATGAATAATGAGTTTAAATCTTGGACGTCAAGGAGGAGTTGCTCAACCTCTTAGAAAGAGAACAGTAGGTCAAACTAATATTGCTCATGTTTATGATGGTGCTAATCATATTTGGCCTACTTCTGTTATTCAGTTTAGTGATTTTACTAGTGTCCAACTTAGATATATTTGGGGTAGTGATGATGGTCAAGATTTGGATACTAAATCATATTATGTTAATTCTCCTATTGATAGTTTAAATTATGTAGCTGTTGGTTGGGCTTGGAACAGCAATCAAATACCATATTTATATTGGGGTGGAGATAATATGCAATCTGGTGCTGAATGTGTTATGTTTAATATTGAATCCATGATTGAGCTTGAAGATAAAATGCCTGATATAATGAAAATGAATCTTTGTGCTAATTGGTATAGAGATTTGAGGAGAGGTCATGTTACTGTTGAATGTACTGCTTATAAAGGTGGTGTTATTGTTAAAGCTTGGCAACTACGTAATAATGAAAATGATGTAAATACTAGAGGACATTATATTTTTCCTTTAGCTGATGGTAAAATTAATATGCCTAATGATAATAATATAGGATATAAAGAATGTTGGTATGGAGAAGTTGTTAAAAGAATAACTAAATCTAATGATGAAGTAAAATATTTTAGAATTAATCCTATTAATGATAAAGTTATTGGTTTAGATAATATTAAAATAATTCGTAGTGGAAGAGGATTTATTCATGGCGATGGTTATTGTTGGTATGAAAATGAACCTAATGATAAATATAAAGTTTGGAATAATCAAACCAATACAAATAGTAATCCTATAGATCTTAATAAACCAAGTCTTAATATAGATAGTGATGATAATTATACATATGAATATCATACAGTTTTACTTAATGAAGATAATACTATTTATAGCGATAATTATACTGATAACTATGAATTTAGATTTGGTTTTGTTGCAGGTAATTCTGAATTTAGAGGACAACAAACTATTCAATGTTATGTTGGTACACAAGGTGGCCAAGCTGATGATGGTAAGACTTCAATTGGTGAAATAAAATATACTAAACTTAATAAAATTGGTGAATTGACAATATATCGTCCTATTGAAAGTTAAGATAATGTTAATGGCCAAACAAAGATAACGGTTTAAGTGTTATAGATTATGTAGTTCAAACTACAAGTATTAATCTATTTTTTTAACTTAAACCTTAATTTATTATGCAAGTAATTGAAAAGTGAAAGTTGTTCCAGAGGGCTATAATGGTGCTGGAATGAATTATGACGGTGGTAATCGTCGTGATGTAAACGGTAAGGCTAATGCAGGTTTAACTCTTGGTATTATCGGTACTGCACTTGGTGCTTGGGCTTTGTTTGGTGGTAGACGTGCTACTACTGCTAGTGTTTTAGGTGGTGCTGGTGGTGGAATGTTAGGAGATGGTTCTACTAACATTAATGTTCTTGGTGCTAGCTTAGGCGGAAATAACGGTGTTCCTACTGCTTTCCAAGCATGGGAAAAATCTTGTGAAGATACTTTAGCTCTTCAAGGTGGTCTTTATCAATGGGCTTTGACTCAACAGAATCAACGTTTTGAAGATAGAGAACGTCTTAATAGTGAACTGTTTGGTGTTTATATTGATGGACGTAATCGTACTGATGCTCTTATTGAGAAAAATAACACTGACCATTTTAATCTTTACAAGTACACTCGTGATGCTGATGATGATATCCGTAAAGAGTTATCTGATTTGAAAGCTGAATTAGCTGTTACTAAAGCTATTCGTCCTTATCAAGATAAACTTATCCAATGCGAAATGGAAAAGATGTTTACGGCTGGTATCAACTATACTGATAGAAAGACTTATAATGTTATCTATGGTGTAGTTACTCTTCCAAATGAACCTACTGTTACTGGTCTAGTTGGACGTAATGCCTATGGATGTTTACCGTGTGGTTTTACTCAACCTGCTAGCGGAACTCCTGCTCAGTAATATTACTAAGTTTGATTAAGAACATAAAATTGAAAGAGATATGATACCTGTTAATCAATTCATACTAGGTAATAGTGACCCTTTACTATACCCTAGTGAAAGTGCTATTACATTTTGGTTTAAAGATGTAGATTTTGATGGTGATAAAGTGTGGGAATATTTTCACATGAATAACTAATCATTATTGTAAAACTGTAAAAGGGAATTATCTTCGGATAGTTCCCTTTTTTATTTATCTAATTTTAATATGGACAAATTTATTGATGTAATTGTAAATGGTATTCTTAATAATTTTGACTTTGGATTTATGTTTATTGTTAATGTTCTAACTTATATTATTATTAAAGTTATTGATTACTTTAATGGTGATAATAAAGTTCCTACTTGGCAAAAACGATGTGTATTAGTAATAAGTATTGCTATTATGGCTGGTATTTATACTGCTGCTAGATATGATAATGCTATTATGCTTGTTAATAGTGCTATTCTTGCTCCTGTGTTTTGGAGTTGGGTTGTTAGTCCTATTCTAAAGAAACTTGGAGTTGGCTATAAAGATATTGATAATACTATTGGTTAAGATTATATGAGATTGATTAGCTAGGTTTGATTGACTGATTTAAGCCTGCTATATCCTCTACGGGGAGTATAGCTTGCCGAATTTGGCTAGTTTTAAGCCTAGCTGATTAGTTATACACGATTGAATAAAAGTCTTACTATAAGCCTAAAAAGTGGCTCTATGGACGTACATAAATATTTACAATATTAAATTTCAAAATAGTAAAGTTATGAGAGTTATTAAGACTAAACATTTTCCTTTTGGTGGTTATAAAGCTATTAATCTTTTTGGTATTATATTTACTAAAGGTGAATTAAGTAACAAAGAACTTAATCATGAAGCTATTCATACAGAACAAATGAAAGAGATGTTATATATCTTTTTCTATATATGGTATGGTGTTGAATATCTTATTATAAGACTATTTCATATTAAACAACATGATGCTTATAAAGATGTAAGTTTTGAAGAAGAAGCTCATATTAATGATGATAATCTTAATTATATTAGTGAACGTAAACATTATACTTGGACTAAATATCTAGGTATTAATAGTTCTAAGACTGTCTAATTAAAAAATGTTAATAATATTGTTAAACTACTTGTTATTAATAATATAATTTATATTTGTAACAAACTAAATTCTAAAGATATGGAAGATGATAAAAGAGTTAATTATAAGTTAGATGCTATTAATAAACTTATTAATAATCTTAAACTTAGTATTTCTGGTAATAAAGAGCATGATGAGCTTGGAGAAAATAATGTTATAGTTAATCTTGATGAGATTAGTCAAAAGATTACTGAATTACATGAAATGGTTAAAGCTGAATTTGATGAGTTTGAAAATCAACATAAAAGTGAATCAGATGAAACTCAAACTCTTCTTAATAATCGTTTTAATAAAATTGATGCTAAATTAGATAGTATTAAAGCTGCTATTGATAGTATTAAAGCTGCTATTGATAGTATGAAAACTACTATTGGTAATAAACTTGATACTGTTAATTCTACTATTAATAAAGCAAATACAGATATAGTTGCTGCGATTAATGCTATGAAAGCTAGTAATGATACTAAGAACGATGCTATAATTGCTGCTATATATAGATGGGGTATCTAAAGGAGATAGTTTAATTATTAATGAACAAGGCAATCCTGCTTGGGGTTCTGCTGCATTTATTCCTACTTTTGAAAATGCTGCTTATGGTATTGAATGGACTAAAGATGATAATGATATAATTAGAAATGGTAGTACAAATGGTGACCATTATGAACTAGGAAATTATAATGCAGATGGAAGTAATTTAAGTACTTATCCTGCTGTTTATCGTGGTATTCTAAATTTCTTTGGTGATATATGGACATTTATTAGAGATGTAGTTATTATAAATCGTAATGCAAATTATAATAGTGTTTATATTCTTAAAAAAGGTGTTAATCATGCTGATATTACAATAGATAATATTCAAGATAAATGTTATTTTATAGGTGACCAAGCTAATAGTAATAATTTTATTACTGAATTTGATTTTAGATTTGGTCCTTATTTTGTTCCTAATAAAGTTGGAACTAATAAAAAAGCTGACTATAATTGGATAAGAGGTAATAATGGACAAGATACAGATAAAGCTGTTCGTGTGCTTCGGCTTGGCGGTTACGCTGATAACGGTTCTCTGGCTGGCTCTGGTGCCTTCTATTCTCTTTGGGTTCGGTCAGTTTCTAGTGCTAATGTCGGCTTCTTTACCACAGTTAAACTTGATTAAATAAGTCCACGTGGAACTGTTGCTAGGAGTAGTTGGTTAATTAATTTGTTTTCTGTTTTTGTTTTTCTCGATACTACTCCTGCAACAGTTTATTATAATATTAAATATAATAAACTTAAAACATAATATATTATGACTAAAGATAAACTTAAAGATGATATTATTAGAACTATATGCTGTTTAAATAGTGATATATCTAATAAAGATAGAAAATTACTAATTGAATTATTAAATTCTATTGTTGATTATACTAATAATACTGAACTTGAACAAGATGTTAAAGTTATAACACAAAAACATAACGAATTAGCTGAAACAGTTAATGAACTTAAAACTAAAGTTGAAACATATTCTAATAAAATTAATAAACTTGAACAAAGAGTTCATCAATTAGAAAACGCAAGTAAATCTTAACATGGCTAGTCTTAATCAATTAGTTAGTGAATTTGCTCATGCTGTTGGCAATCCTAATAGTATTCCTCTTAGACGTAATCTTCGATATGCTATTCTTCATGGTCGTAATGAACTAATTCGTAAAAGTTATGAAAATCATAAATATGTTGATAAAGGTTTGCAACAACGTATTCGTGTTTCTATTATTAATGTTCCTGATGGTGACTTATATAATAGTCAAACTCTTGGGCTTCCTGCGATTAAACGTACTAAACAAGAAGTTCCAAAGCCAGTTAGACTTATTAATAACTTACCTTTCCAATCAATTAGAACTACCGGACATACTGGGATAGAAATACCATTTGCAAAAGAAGCTAGTGCTAAGTTTTATCATTATCTTGCAGGTATGTGTAATCTTCCTGTTTATGATTATATTAATGGTTATATTTATTTCTTTAGTAATAATAAAGATTGGTTTCAAAATATAGGTTCTATTATTATTGAATCTCCATTTGAAATTCCTTATCTTGTTCCTACCGAAACTGTTGAAAAAGCTAAAGATGTAAATTATGACCCTATTGATGATGAAGCTAAATACGATGATGATGAATTTCTTATTCCTGAAGATATGATTGGAACTCTTAAAGAGATTGTATTTAAACGTAATCTTATTGAAGTTCCTCGTCAAACAAATGAAACTCCTATTGATAATTTTGTAACTAGATAAATTATGATTAAAGATATAGATATTAGTCATTATTATAAAAAGTTTATTGAAACTTCTAATGACGATATGGCAAAATATAATAAAGAACTTGAAGTTATAAATAAGATGAAAGCTGATTGTCGTGCTTATATTAAAAGTAAAAATCAAGTTATTAAAGATGATTTAAAAATTAATCTTAATGAATATGGGTTTCAATTTCTTAATGATAATGTTGAATTAATTAATAAGTTAGAGCAATTAATTAATAATCAACTTAGTTATACAGTTGGAGAAAGACGTATTGTTCTTCTCCAACTTTTGCGTTATTGTAACTTAGCTAAAAAAGCAAACGATTATATTATTGCTCTTAAACTTGCTACAAGACGTTCTGAATTAAGTCTTTCTGATTATAAAACGTACATTCATAGGTATTATAGTTATGGTGTTCATAAATGTGTTCTTGAAGGCTACGCTTATCATTTTAAATATGAAATTGGTGATTTAGTTATTAATTTCTGGAGATATAGAGATAAACCTAGAGATACTTATGTTGATTGGAACGCTACTAGACTTAAAAAACAAGAAATTATTGATGCTGGTCTTAAACCTTATGATAAAGAAGAAGCAGAAATATATAAAATTCGTGGAATTAAGTATGATGGTATTCCTTATGTAGTTTATAAAACTAATAAAGAGTTTTATGAAATACAACTTATTAATAATAGAACTCATAGTTATAGTGCTATTAAATTTAAGTATGCTAATTATATTAATAGAGAACTTAGAGGTAAAGATGCTAAACAACTTAATTCTGAATGTAAAACTATTGATGATATTTTTAATCTTAAATTAGGATTAAGAAGTAAACTTCTTGTTTATCTTGAACGAGAACCTAATGCTCCATTTAAATATATTAGAAATGTTAATCAACAAAAGTATGAACGTGGAGCACATAATAATGGTAATAAAACTAGATATAGTGATAAATAATATTATGGCAAACAATAAAACTATTACAATAGAACATATTATCGGTAAACTTGATAATGATTTCAATCCTGATGGAAGTGATTGGATTCCTAGAGTTCCTGCTTGGTGTGTTGATGCTATGAATGAACTTAAAGTTCTTCGTAAAGTTGATAAGAAAATGAAACTAACCGTCATTAATAAGATAGCTAAAAGTAAATGTTGTCTTATTGATGACGGTCTTAAAGTATATGATAGTAATGGTTGTGAAGTACCTAGAGCTGATACTAGTAAATATAGATGTGGTGATACTGAATCTGCTCCATCCTCTACGGGGGGTCAAGCGGAGGACGAAAGTCCGGAGCGTGCTACTAATAAAGACTATCTTGGTATGCCCGATGATTGTTGTCCTAATGGTTCTAGAACTAGAGAAGTTATTGATACTGGTAAAGTAGGATGTAATCCTGTTGTTTATACAGTTCATAATAATACTGAATGTCCAAGATGTCAGCATGAAGTTCATTCTCATTGTCAGACCCCCCGTGGAGGATATGATAAGTCAAATCATAATTATATTCTTATTGGAGGTAATACTATTGAACTTAATTTTAATGATACTTGTATAACAGTTGTTTATAAAGATATTGAAACTCAATATAGTGATAATTATCATTGTGAGATTCCTGTTATACCTGCTAATGGTAAATTAATTCAAGGTCTTACTTATTATTGTATGGCTCGTATGCTTATGAGAGGATATAAACATCCTGTGTTTAATCTTTCTGCTAGTCAATATGGAACTAATCCTTTCTATCTATGGGAAAGTATGAAAAAAGATATTAAGACTAGTATTTTATTAGATGAACAAAGTGATGATGATAGTGGTTGGAATGAGTTCTTTTATAACTTTACTTTTCCTAAATAATTATGAATATACAAAAGAAACTTAGTCTTAATAAACATCCTGGAGATTGTGTTCCTTATTCATTAGTTGCTGCTAAGAACGTTAAAGTAAGTAATGATGATAGGATGATTGTTAATGAAGAAGGACTTGAAGATTGTAAAGTAATTGCTAATGCTATTCATGAAGATGGTATTAATAATTTTAAAATAGTTGGTGTTATTCCTACTAGTACTGAACTTATTTTATTTGTTATTAATGTAGATAATAATGAATCTTATATTTATAGATATAATGAAGAATCTTCTAGTTGTTATAGAGCAAATAGTAATTGGAAATATAATGGTGGTAAGATTAAAGGAACATATACATATAATGTTAAAAATCATCTTATAATTGCTGTTGCTGAAAGCGATGCCTCTATTGATGTTCCTCTTAAAACTATTAATATTGATTTAGATTCTGGAAGTCCTGATACTGAAATGTCTATTATTCCTCAAGTAACTTTACCCACAGTTAGCAATTTAAATTATGTTAGTGGAGCTGCTTATAAAGGATTTTATTTTATGTTTATTAGATATAAAATAGATAAGACTAATTATACTAAATGGTATAGTATTGGATTTCCTATTTTTAATGATATTATAATTCCACAAGTTATTAATAAAGTTTGTTTTCGTAAAGAGTTTGTTTATGATCCTAAAGATGACCCTAATGGATATTGCTATGGAAATAGTGATTCTTTTAGTGATTCTAAAGATATATGTAATCAAACTTTTGAAGTAAGTATTACTGGTGGTCGTTCAGGACTTTATCAATTAGGACTTATTATATGTAAAAAAGATAGTACGCAAGCTTTTAGAACTGATGATTTAAATAGTAATATTTTTAAGTTTAGTAGAGATGTACTTGTGGAATATAATATAGCAGATTTAACTACTGATTATTATAATTATTATAATGTTGGTAGCATTATTAATTATAAAAATAGAATATATATTGCTAATTATGATGAAAAAAGTGATAATGATAATAGAACTTTGAGTGATGGTAAAACATTAGAAGAATCTGTTAATGATATTGTTATTAAACTTAGAAATAAATCTGTTAATGCTTATTATAACAATTATAATGTTGCACATGCAGTTAGTGAAAAAGGACCTTATTTTAAAATGGCTAGTCTTGGATTTACTGGAACTGTAGATTATAAAATAGCTGATTATACTAAACTATTTAATAATAATCAATATCCTTTTCGTACTTTTAAAACTTTTTTTAATGAAACTGTTATTCAAGGTATTGCTGCTCATGAATATTTAAAAGTTAATTATAATACTGTAATAAAAGTAGGTTCTAAAGGCGGAGCTAATATTAAAGAATATTTAGCATGTAATTGTTTTATTATTCCTACTAGTTATAAGTATGAAAATAATATATCTAGTTATAGTTTACCTAGTGAAGTTAAAATTGTTTGTTATACTTATAATGGTATTGGATTTACAGAAGATGCTGTATTTACTAGCGGAGTTATAATATTTGGAACTGCTCAATTTGATATTGATAATTGTAAAATGAGAATTACTCATAGTGTAATTGATCCTTCTTATGATTTTAATGAACGTAAAAAGAATGATACTCTTATTCCTGGAGAAGTATATAATTTCTTTATTCATTTTGTTGATAAGTATGGTGATGCTAGTAGAGGATATAAATTATCTAATAAAGATAAATATATAAATGATGTTATAAATGATAATTCTCATTGTACTATAATAACTATTGATTGGATTAATGGTACTGCTGGTACTATTCCTTATTGGGTTGTAATTAGTGGAACTATTCCAATATCTAGTATTAGTTCTAATGTTAAACAATATATTGCTAATAGTAAAATTGTAGTTTATACTGCTGAACCTATTAATAATCCTTTAACTAATATTTTACTTAATAGTGCTGGCGAATTAGAAGCAACTAATAGAGATGATTTATATACTCTTATTTCTAATTATTTTATAGACTATCAAGATAAAGATAAATATAATGATTTATATGTTTATCAAATTATAAATAGTGGTAGCTATACTCCAACTAGTAATCAAATTATTTATAGTAATTATGATAATGAAGCTAAATTTGGTTATTATGAAAATATTAATGGTGATGAACTATTTAGAATACCAGATTTAATATTTAAATCTGAATCTGTTGGCGGAGAACATACTAGAGGTTTTGTATATAATATGAATGATACCTTTAATAAGTTCTATATTAATGTTAATATTGATAATAATCTTTGGAATAAAATAAAAGAATTAGGTTATGTTGGTTGGTTTGTTAGTTATGAAAAAGTAGAACCTATTACTAGATATACAGGATTATTAACTAGAAAAGATTTTGCTAATATAGCTAGTAATGTTACATGGCAAGAATCTAATTATGCTGCTAAGCCAGGTTTTGTTTCTAATAATTATACTAGTGATAAATGTTATCTATATAGTGGTAGATTTGACATTGATGATACTATTAAATATGATTTTAATATAATTCGTATTGATGGTAAATGTACATTTGAACCGTTTAGAGAAAAATCTGATGTTGTTGATATGGTTGTTAATACTACTTATCCATATAGTTATAATATGCCTGTTATAGGAGTAATAAGTAGAAATGTATATAAACCTATTAATAATTATAAATTAGTAGTAGCTGATAGTATCGCAGATGATAGAACTGGAAAAGGTACAGCATTAGAAATGGATGATTATAAAGAACTTTCTTTAGATGCTGAAACTATGTTTCTTGCTACTGTTCTTAATTGTACTAGAAACATTTATATTAATAAAGAAAAAGAACTTATAAGACTTAATGATGTTCGTTATTCTAGTGGAACATATTCTATTGAACATGGATATAATGGTAGAATGACATATGATGGAGTATTAGTATATAATGATAATAGAGTTATTATGAATGAAGGAGATTATAGATTATATTCACCTGATAATACTCCTTATTATTATATTGATGGTACACATCCTTGTTGGTTTGATAAACCTTTTGTTGAATATATTCAATTTCCTCTTTATAGCGATAAGTTCTTTGAAAGTAAATGTTTTAATAATGAACCTAGTAAAATAGCATTTAGTATTAAAGAAGAAACTGATACAAAAAGTGTTGCATTTGGTACGTTTGTAGAACCTAAAAATAGTGTTGATTTATTTAAAGACCCTATTGGTAATGTTGACCAATTTGTTCCTAAGTTATTAACTCAATATCGTAATGATATTATTAATATTACTCGTTTTGATAAAACTATAAGACGTAGTAATATTATTCAAGATGAAAGTGAAGTTAATGCTTGGAGAGTATTTCCTATTGAAGGTTATAAAAATATTACTGAAAATAAAGGAATAATTACTAATCTTGTTGGTATTGGATATTATCTATTAGTACATACTCAACATAGTATGTTTATGTTTGATATCAGTGCTGCACTTAAAACTAGAGATGAAAATGTACAACTTTATCAACCCGATGCTTTTGAAGTTGATTATAAAGAAGTTTTTACTAGTGATAAAGGATATGGTGGATTGCAAGATGATTTAGCATATATAGTTGGAGAATTTGGTTATATATTCTATAATGACGATTTTCATGCTCTTTATCAATTTGATGATGGACAACTTAAATTAATGTATGAAGATATAAAGTTATGGTTAGATAAGTATCGTCCTAATAATGTTAGATTTGCTCATGATAAATATAATAATCGTATTTTAATTAAGTTTGATTATACATATGATAATATAAATCCTGTTAGTAAAACTATTATTGAAGAAGCTCATAATGAAGTAATAAGTTTTAATTATAAAGTTGGTAGCTTTATTAGTTTACATGATTATTACTTTAATAATGCTTGGTCAACTAAAACTAAATGTTATTTTCAAACTGAACATAATAATGATAGACTTAATTGTCCTCTTCATGTGTTTACTAATGAATATAATTATGGTAGATTTAATACTCACATGGGAGATGATAGTAATAGTCTTTATATGATTTCAAGACAAGAAGTTGGTGAAGAACCAGAACTTGTTTATAATAGTTATATTGATATTATGGTTAATGAATCTTATGAACTTATTAAGTTTCTTGAATTTATTAAATATAAAGTACGCAAAATATATATTCCTTTCTATAGTGATAATACTAATAATCCTGTAGATTTAAGAGAACATCCTTATGCTGGAGATATACTTCGTATATTTAATGAAGATAATGATACTGATGATATTGATATTAATATTGATAAACTTAATAAGTTTAATGCTTATAAAAAACCTTGGTATGAACTTACTCAATATAACTTTAATTATTTCCGTAATGCTATTAAAGAACATCCTAATACAGTAAGTGATAAACTTCGTAGAGTATATGGTAATTATTTTGTAGTTCGTTTCATATTTAATAATTCAGATAATAAGCGCATTGAATTTGAAAGTCTTGAATGTGCTCAAACTCAATTTAGAAAATTATGATACAGTATAGAGATAGACAAAGACAAAAAGCTTTTATTGGTGCTATTATTGGTGCAGCTGCTAGTATTGCTGGTGGTATAATTAAAGGTAATAAACAAAAGAAAGCTCAAGAAAAAGCCCAAGCTGAAGCTCAAGCTGCACAAGACCATAAAGATGCTTTACAAAATGCTCAAGCTTTAACTAGTGCTTATGCTAATCAAGATTATGTTGGTCAATATAATGATAAGCTTACTCTTAAATGTGGTGGTAGAGTTCGACGTAAAGCTGGTTTCGGTACTGAATTTGCTGATGCTCTTCCCGGTTTAGGTAGTCTTGCTAGTTCTATTACAGGAGTTCAAGGACTTGGTGCATTAGGTACTGCAATAGGTCAAGGTATTTCTGCTAATCAACAAATTAATGAAAATAAACGTATTGCCCAAGAAGCTGAACAGCGTAAACAACTTCAAGCTGGTCAACAGCAACTTAATATTACTTCTGATAAAATGACTAATCCAATGACTATGTATCAGCGTTCTAGTTTTATTAATAAATATAAATGTGGTGGACGTAGAAAAGCATGGATTGGTGCTGCTATTGGTGCTGCTGGAAGTTTAATTGGTGGTATGTTTGGAAGTAAAGGACAACAACCAATTCAAGTTAAACAAGCTGACCAAGCTAGTTATAGTGCTCCTAAAACTGGTCTTGAACGTCCTGAATGGATTACTAATGGTAATGTTCAGCCATCTGTTATGCCTCAATCAGTATATCGAGATAGGCTAAATGTATATCGCTGTGGCGGTCATAGACGCTAGTCTTTTGCTCTCTGTTGAATTATTATATATAGGTATGAACTATTAATCGACTGATAGGCTATCGTTCAGCAGAGAGCCTTAAAATCAATCAAATTACAATTTCTCATTATATTATATAAAATGCCTAGAAAAGATAAAGTTATTCATATAAGTAATTTACCTAGTACATTTAGAGGTAATGTTACTCGTAATGGAAGATTTATTCAAAATGGTATTCCTCCACTTGGCGGAGTTTATGATAAAGTTGTTAAATCTACTGGTTTAATAAGACTTGGTAATGAATTTCTCTATAATGGTGTAAATAATTTAGTATCTAAAGATAATAGAGAAAAATTAATGAATAATACTGCTGGTAGACTTATTAATTATGTTAAAGATTTTAATAAAGAATCTTTTCCTAATGATGATGAACTTGGACCAACATTTCCATTTAATATTATTCAAACTCCTAGAAGTAATGGAAAAAAGCTTCCTCAAAAACAATATGCTGTTGGTGGTAAAATACCAAATATAGTTGCTGGTGGTATTGCTCAACCTCTTGGTAATAATTTCTTTTATATGAATGGAAGAAAACATAGTCAAGGTGGTATTGATATTGGTCCTAGTGATAAAACTGGTATTGAAGTAGAAGGTGGTGAAGTAGTTGAAACTAATGGAAATGAACTTAAAGTTTATTCTGCACAACCTATTCTTAACGGTGCTAGTCCTGCTCAATTAGTTATTGGTGGAGCTAATCCTAATAAAGTATTTAAAGCTCAAGAAGATTTTAAAGATAGAAATAGAATTAATGATGATGGAACTAAATATAAAGAAGGTGGCAAAATTTATCAAGCACCTGATGAATATAAAAGACAAATCGCTGAAAGTGGTTCGATAATTATTGGTGGTTATCCTATAATAGCTGGTAATAGAAATTATAAATTTATTAAAGGTCTAACTAAAGCTTCTAGAATAGGTAGAACTGCTACTAATTTTATTAATTTAGGTAGACAAAAGATTTATGATTTAGCTAATAAAATTGATAATACTTGGATTAATCAAGGTATTAAAGAAGTTTATAGAACAACTATTGGTAAACATGGTAATAATCTTCCTAGAACTGTTGATTATATTACTAATAAATTAAATATAAATGAAAATAAAAAAGCTATGGGTGGATTAAGTAGAGATAAAGATTATGGTTCTAAAAAGAAACCTTATCCTAGTGTAGCTAAAAAAGATTTTGCTGGTGGACATAGAAGTTATCCTATTCCTACAAAAGCAGATGCTGTTGATGCTTTAAGACTAGCTGGATTACATGGTAGAAATGATGTTAAAGCTAAAGTTTATAATAAATATCCAGAACTTAGAAAGAAAGGTAATGTTGGATTAGTTGTTAGTATTAATGGTAATGTTAAGAATGGATTAATTCATTCTCCATCCTCTACGGGGGGTCTACGCGATAAATTTGCTGTTGGTGGAAAACGGATTAATCGTCATGGAAGAACTTGGGAATATGATGAACAAATTGGAGCTTATGTTCCTATAACTAATAGAACTATTAATAGAACTTCTGCTTATCCTATTAATAAATCTGCTAGAGGAGAAACTATTATTGGAAGTGATTATACTTTTAGAAATGGAAGATGGTCTAAAAATAATAATGTAAATACTAATACTAATAAACCTAATATTGATAATGGAAATCGTCGTCCTCAATATTATGCAGAACGTAGGCTTCCTTTATTTGAAGATGGTGCTGGTATTACTAGTGGTTTAGTTAGAGCTGGTTGGAGTCATGGAAATAACAAAGGTGTTAGTATGAATAATACTAATATTCCAAGTTTATCTGCAACTAAATCTAGCGGGAGGACCCCCCGTGGAGGACGAAGTAAATCAAGTCAATCAACTCAATCTGTTCCTACTAAAACTCCTCCTACTGCTGTTTATAATCGTAATCTACCTAAAGTAGAAGCTAGTATTCCTACTACTTTACCTGTTTCTACTAATATTCCTGCTAAAGGAACTACATCTTTTGATGGTAAAGGTCAAGGTAAATTTAAAAATCTTACTACTGCTGATTGGATTGGACTAGGTAGTAATGTAGCTGGTAGTTTAGCTAGTTATTTTGCTAGTAGAAGAGCTATTAATAAAATGAGAGGTCCAGGTCAACCTACTCTTATTAGTGCTAGTAAACTTAAAACTAAATATAATATTAATCCTCAACTTGATAGAATTAGAGAAGATAAATTTGAGGCTTATCGTGATATTGATTCTAATACTGCTAGTAGTCGTGTAAGTTTAGCTCGTAAACAACGAGTTCGTAATGCTGCTGGTCAAGCTGCTAATGAACTTTATGGTAATAAAGAAAATATAGAAACTAATCTTATTAATCAAGATAGACGTAATCAGCAAAGTGTTCGTCAATTTAATGCTCAACAATACAATCAATATATAGATAGAAAAGCAGCATTTGATAATGGTATTAGAGAAGCTAAACTTACTAATGTAAATAATTTATTTACTGGAATTAATGCTGGTATTCAAGATATGATTAGTAGATATGAAAATCGTAAAGCTTTAAATAATACTATTAGTGCTATGAGAGCATCTGCTCCTAATGTTGATGATAGAATAATGAGAGATGCTGGAGTTGATTATGATGAATTTGTAATTCGTAAACGTAGAAAACTTGGAGGAAAACAATCATGCCTATAAACTTTTATACTCCTACTTTTAGACAACAAGTTAATCCTATTGACTTAAATGTCTTAGCTAGAACTTATAATACTCTTGAACAAGGTCATCAACAAGCTATTCAAACTAAATCTCAAATTGATGCTCAACTTGCTCAATTAGATTTAAATGAAGCTGAAGATGCTTGGCGTCAAGAACAACTTAATAAAGTTCGAAATGCTCTTACAGAGAATATGCAATATGGAAATGCTTATTCTAGTCTTGATGATATAGTTGGAACTTATGGAGATATAACTTCAAGTCCGGGAATGATTGGTCGTTTACGTGCTCAACAAGATTATAAAGCATATATGGATAATCTTGATAAACGTACTGATTTATCGGAAGATTATAAGAATTATTATCGTGCTGTTAATAAATATAATTATCAAGATATAACTGATAAGAATGGTAATGTTATTGGTGGAAGTAAATGGATTCCTATTGATAAAGAAGTTTCTGAAATTCCTATGAATCAGATACTTAATCAAGCACTTCAATGGGCTGCTAAAGAACAAGGCGGCGGTAGCCAAACAAGATGGCTTGATGCTAATGGAAAAGTTACTGATGATATTACTAAATCTGTTACAGGAGAGATTTATTCTCATACTAAAGGTGATTGGCAAAGGTTAAGTAAAGCTAAACTTGCTGAAGCTGTTAAAGCTGTTATTGAAAACACTCCTGGTGCTAAAGCTAGTCTTGAACAAGATTATAAGATTGCTAAATGGAAATATGACCAAAATGGTAGTAATCCTGATATAACAGATAAAAATGGCATTCTACTTACTTCTGAACAGTATCTTGCTAAACGTATTGACCCTTTCTATAATGCTGCAACTTTTTATAATCAAGATAGTAATACTACTTATGGAGAAGCATGGAAAGCTCAATTAGCTTTAGCTAAACAAGCTGGACTAGGAAGTACAACTCAAAGAAAACAAGCTATTGATAATTTAACTTATAAAGGTACTCCTGTTCGTATTGATAATTTTATGCCTGCTCAAGCTCAAGCTGAAATTACTAGCAATAGACAATCAATAGCTGGATTGCTTAGTAAATATAATCCTGATATTAATATTAATTTAAGCACTGCTAATCCAGATGATATTAGAACTAGTATCATGACTAATATTACTAATCCATCTGATAGAGCATATGCTCTAAGTTATCTTAATGATATTATTGATAATCAAGAATATATTAATAGTCTTAAAGTTGGTAAATCGCAAGATAGCATTGACGGATTTGATACATATAATTCTATTATTAGTTTAAGTGATTTACCTAGTAATAAATATTCATATAGATATAGTAAATATGTTAATCAGATATTTGGAGATAGTTCTGCTATTAGACAATACTTTAATAATGATGATGTATATAATTCATTTATTAGCGCTTTAGGTGGAGAGAAAAAAGCGGCTAGTCTTGGAGTAAGATTTGGTTCTGATGGTAATGGTTATAGATATGCTGAATTACCTAAAGATTATCATAAATCTATTTATAGTTTTGGTAAAGCTGTTAAAGAAGCTGAAGATACTAGAAATCTTTTAAATGCTTTTCTTAATTCTGCTAAGACTAGATTCTTTGGTTGTGGTGATAAATTTGTTCGAGTTGACTCTAATGGTGAAGAACATCATACTGTATTACCAACAGGTAATAAAGAACCTTATATTGGTTTAATTGATTATGTTGATTCTCTTAAATCTAAAAATGATGCTGTTCTTGATGGTGGCCAAATAACTTCTTCTACTATTGGTATTAGCGCTTTAACTCCTGAATTAGCTGAAATTAATTTTATGATGAATGCTAATCCTGAGAAAGCTAGTCAACTTTCTGCTTATAAGAAGAATAAAGAAGAACAAGCTATGATGGCTATTCGTAGTGGTATTGATTTAACTCAAGGTGAAGCTTATATTACTAGTGAAAATGGAGTATTTGAACCTATGACTTCTGAAGATAGAAAAGCTTATACAGCTTATCTTAGAAGTGCTAAAAAAAATGAAATTACTCCTACTATTGTTCGTGACCCAAAAACTGGTGATGTTGGAGTTCAAATTAATATTGCTGGTTATTACGATACAGAAGGTAAACTTAAAAGAGAACCTATTACTTTACTTGTAGGTAGTGGGGCTATTGATAGTTCTATTATTCAATCTTGGAATCAAGATACTAGTTGGAGAGCTGCTGGTAAAGTAGAAAATTATTATAATGCTAATAGACCTATTTCTCTTACTAATAATACTGCATTTACTGGAATTGATAAATTTAAATTAGTACCAAATGGTGGAGGTTTTAATTTAATTAATTCTACTAATAATCAAACTATTGGTTTAGTAAGTAAAGAAAATGCTGTTGATATTGTAGATAATTTATCTCAATGGGAACAAACTGTAACTGCTGTTAAAGCTGGTATGGCAGTAGATGAAAATGCTGTTAAGACTATTCAACAAAATGTTGCTACTAAACTTGCCCAACTTAGTGGCAGTTCAGACCCTTATGTTATTCAATATTACTATGATGAATTAACTAATAATCTATATTAATATGGATGTATTAAAGTTTCTACAAGGTGGTAATAAAACACCTAATCCTGAATATAATCCTAAAACTAAAAAGGGGGCTGTTCAGCCTCCTACTTTAGTTGATTACAACCCTGGCACTTCTATTAGTGACCAGGGTCGTAGTCGTTTATTTAGTCGTATTGCTGGACAATCATACAATCTTAATCAATATGATATAGGCAAATATGCTCCTTATGATGTTTATGTTAATCCTGTTGATGACCCAGAAAAACTTGATAAAGAACGTGCTGTTAATCAAAGTAATTGGGAACAAGGTTTAAGAATGATTGGACAGATTGGTAATGAGATTACTGTTGGTACAGCTATTGGTTTTGCAGATTTAGCTGATGCTTTCTATAATATGGTTAGTAATAGTCCTAATGATTATCAATCTGAAATAAGTTCTGAACTTGAATCTTTAAAAGAATCTATTAATGAACGTTTAGCTATATATAGAGAAAATCCTAATGCTGCTTTTGATATTGGAGATTTTGCTTGGTGGGCTAGCAATGCTCCTAGTATAGCTAGTTCTTTAACTCTTATGGTTCCTAGTGCTGGTCTTGCTAAAGGTGTTTCTTTATTAGGTAAAGGTATAAAGTTTAATAAATTAGCTAATAAAACGGCTAATGCTATTAATATGACTCAAAAGAGTAGAGCCATTACTGGTAGAATAGCAGAAGCTACTGCTATTGGAGTTCCTTCTCGTTATCTTGAAAATTATCAAGAAGCTAGACAAACTTATAATGATATTGAAGATTATTCTAAAACTCAACTTGCTAATATGAATGATAAACAAAGAGAAGAGTTTTATAATAATAATCCTAAATATAGAGATATGTCTGATGAAGAAGTAGCTAAAGATATTGCTAAAAATAGTGCTGATATTACTTTTGCTGAAGATTGGGCTAATGTTCTTTTTGACGTATGGCAAGTTTATAGTTTAAAGAACTTATGGAAAAATGCTTTAAGTGGTAATACAACTAGTTCTAGACTTAGAAATTTAAATACTGCATTTAATAGTAATATTGATGATGCTGCCGCAATTACTAATGCTTTAAGTAATAAAACTACTAAACAAGCTATTACTAGTACATTAAAAGATGTGGGTAATGATATTCTTCATGGTGTTAGAGTTGAATGGACAGAAGGGGTTGAAGAAGCTATTAACTATATAGCTAGTCAAGATGGTATGTATAATGGTAAAAAAGTATTTGATAAAGATATTCCTCAACAAACTATTAAAGATTATCTTCAAGACCCAATGTTATGGGAACAAGCATTTTGGGGTGCTCTTGGTGGTATTACTTTTAGTAGTGTTATGTATAAAGCTGGAGAGTTTATTAATAAACGTCTTGATAAAGATTGGACTTCTGCTGAAAAACAAAGAGAAAATGAAATTCTTGGTCGTACTACTACTTTTCAAGCATATCAAGAAAGACTTAATAGTATTGCTAATGGTAAAAATCCATTTATAACTATTACTGATGAAAACGGTAAACAAGTTAATCCAGATATTATTGTTGGTACTGAAGAAGAACTTCGTAGTATAGCTGAAAAAGAATATATGGATAATATTATTATTAATTCTATGAACGCTGGTAATTTAGGACTTCTTGAAAGTTCTATTAATAGTAAAGAATTTAATGATAGTATTACTAATAAACTTGGATTACAACAACAAGATAGTAATGAACTTATTAATAGATTTAAAACTGAAATTAATAATCTTAAAAATGAATATAATACTACTTTAAATAAAGTTAATAGACTTGGTGGTGGATTTGAAGTTGGTCGTATTATAGCTACCCAAATGGTTCATGCTCGTAATCGTCAAGAAAATTATAATAATCTTCTTAATTGGGCTAATGATGTTTTAAATCAAGATATTACAAATAATCATATTGAAGATGTTGATATTAATTCTGCTAAAAATGGTATTTATCAACATATTATTAATAGTATTCAAAGAGATATTAAAACTATTCAAGATAATGCAGCAATTAATGATTCAGTTAAACAAGAACGTATTGCTCAATTAAATGAACGTCTAGATGCTATTAATAAACTTTATATCCCTATTGATATTGAAAATAAAAATGATATTCAATCAGCTATTCAACTTCAAAAACAATATAATGAAGTATTTAAAGATTTAGCAGAAGTTGTTAATGCTGAGATTAATGTTGAAATTAATAAAAATCAACTTAATTTATCTGATGATAATATTAAATCTCGTATAACTTATCTTAATAACTTCTTTGATAATAGTCGTAAAAAGATTGTTAATAAAGCTATGGACGATTTACGTAATGCTTATAAACAATATGGTAAAGAATATGTCAATTCTGTTATTAAAGATGCTAATAATGGTAATAAACCTAATATAGATAAAGTTATTAGAGATGCTTATGCTGCACTTGATTTAAGTTCTAAAGGTAATGAACATCTTAAAACTACATTAGAACAATTAGCTGAAATTGCAGAGATTGAAAATGATGTTAATAATGCTCCTAAAGAGGAAGTTGCTCCTGTTAATCCTGATGTTAATGAAGTTAATGAAACTGATGTAGATGATACTAACTCATCTCCATCCTCCACGGGGAGTATAGCGGAGCGAAGCGAAGCGGTTCCTAGTGAGCCTACTAATACTGAACAACCTCAATCTCAAACTGAACAACCAGTTTCTCAAGAGCCTATTAGCACTCCTAAACCTGAAGTTAATAATACTCTTCCAGATGATGATTTCGAACGTGGTCAAATAGGTACTGATTTGGTTTATGAAAGTATAGCTGATTTAGAAGATTCTTTAGGACATGAATCTACTAGTAGTGATTTACTTAATGCTAGACAGTCTTTTATTGATAAACTTAGTCAAGCTGGATTTGAACAAACAGAAGCTAGCGATATAGTTAATAATATTATTGATGGTCTTACAGGTGGTAGTTTATATAGTTCTGTTCAAGATGATAGTACTAGACGTTTATTACTTAATGCTACTTATGCTACTGTTACAGGTAATGAACGTAATATAGAAGCTGTTATGAATGATTTTGCTAATAGTGTTGATAGTGAAGGTAATACTAGAGGTAAAATTGTTAATGGTAAAGTCTATCTTAGTATTGGTCAATTAGTTGAATATATAGATAGTGTTACGGGTAATAAAATTATTAAAAATTACTTGTTTAATCAAATAAAAAACTATCTTTACGCCAGCACTAATAATCAAGGTAAATATCGTGCTACTGATGAATCAACTATTAAAAAACTTAATGCTAGACAATTTGTTCAATATGTAGATGGTATTGCTAAAGAACGTCTTGAAAGACTTCAAGTTGAACATACTAATAATGTTAATCTTAAATATATAGTAGATAATGAAAATGTTAAAGCATTTACTAATATTAAGCAAGGTGATTATTTAGAAGCCATATATAATGTTAAACTTAAACGTATTGATATATTTGCTAATGATACAATTATTGGTTATATAGGAGTTCCAAATATTGATAAATTTGGTAATTATGATATGGTTAATCAAGGTTGGAAATATAATATTCATGCTGAAAATGGTCAAGTTGTTTCTCCACTTAAAGACGCTTTAATTAGTATTCTTGATGGTGATAGATTTGACGAAGAATTTATTGGTCATTTATATGAACTTGCTGTTAAAGAAGAAGTTACACAAGAAGAACTTGTTAATCTATTTAAAGAATTTGAAATTAAATATCCTGATATAGTTAAAGATTTTACTACTCCTATTGCAAGTTTTGATTTAGCTGGACATCTTGTTAATCTTACTAAATATATATTTAATCAGCCTTATGAAAATAGTCATGAAGCTAGTATTAATCGTTGGTTTAATAATCTTCTTAATAGTTATGACCAAGCTATTACAATAGTTAAAGGTGACTTTAAAGGTAAAGTTAAAGCTGTTAATGTTAAATATGGAGTTCTTAATACTATTGATGATGCTAATGGCGAATGGAATGATGTACAAGAAACAGTAGTTAATTATAATGAAGATGTTAATAAACTTGGTGTAGTTGTACAAGGTCAAGTATATCTTAATGGAGAAAGCAAACCTACTATTATTGAAAATCTTACTACTAATGGTATGCCTGTTATTAGTATTCCAAGTAGTGATGGTACTTCTCTATATGCTTTTTGTAAACAAGTTCCATTAAATAGTAATCTACTTAAAGGTGATGCTCGACGTATTATTAATTCTATTAAGAATGAAGTTAATAATCTTTGTAGAGATTATATTAGTGGAAAAATAAGTTTTGGTGAACTTAAACAAAGTCTTGGAGATATATTTGGAAATAATAAACTTATTAACGGAGATAGAAATACTGGACTTCAAATTAGTATTAATCCTACTAATATAGGCTTTTATGTTAAAGGTGCACATTTTAATGGTAAAGATTACGCTTTTACTATTAATTCTGATGCTGGTAATTATAAACGTAATATTATTATTAATTCTCCTTATGTTGTTAATAGTGCTTTTAAAATAGGTAAAAGTTATGGTATTAATGCTAGTACTATTGATGAATTAGATAATGCTCTTCGTCCTGTTATTGATGAAATGTTTAACTATGCCCAATTTGCTATTAGCAAAGATTTTATTAATGATAGTACAAAAACTAATGATAAAACTAATAAATATATTTATCGTGAAAATGGTAAAACTATTATAAATATTGATGGTAAAACTTATAGTTATAATAGTTATCAAGATTTTATTATTAGTAATGGTTTAGTTAGAACTAAATTAGCTAATACTAATACTGATGAAACTGCTGGTAACTGGCAAATTGATGTTCATTCTAAACTCGATATTACTTATGAACTTGAGGGTAGACCCCCCGTGGAGAATGGAGCAATACCTGAACAGCTATCAGAGTTCATGTTAGATGATACTCTTAATGCTATTAATTTTAATGCTTTTGAATCTGCTATAACTGCTAAGAATTTAACTAGTGGACTTAAAAAGTATTTTGCTAATGACCAAACTGCTATTGATTATATTAATGCTCTTCAAAAGATTGGTATATTGCCTAAGAATATTCAAGTTGTAGATAGTATTACTGATAATAATGGTAATCAAGTTAATGCTGTTTATCATCGTGATACAGATACTATTGAGCTTAATAGTTCTGCTATTGCTGGTCAAAGAGTTTATCGAGTTGTTAATATTATACTTCATGAAAGTTTACATAGACAACTTTATACTAAATATAATACTGAACAAGCTCTTGCTTTAGTTAAACCTATTTATGATAAATTTAAGTTTTGGCTTGATACTCAAGATGATTCTACTAAAGAAAGACTTAAACCTTATCTATTTGAGAACTTTAATACAAGTGAAGCTCTTGAAGAATTTCTAGTTGAAAGTATTACTAGTAATGCTCTTATGAGTACTCTTAATGAAATAAAAGATGATAATAGAAAAACTAGTAAACGTAAGACTTTGTTTAGTAGACTTCTTGAAGTTATTGCTGATATGTTAGGTATTAAGATTAATGAAGATAGTTTATTAGCTGCTGCTAGAGATGCTTATAAAGCTATTAAAAAAATGCCTAAAGAAAGTAATCAAGAAGCTATTCAAGGAACTTTTCAGTTTGAAGAAGAAACTGCTAATACAGAACAAACTGAAAATCCTAATGAAGATAACAGTCAAGATTATAATTATAATAATGATAATCTTAATGATGGACTTGATATGTTTAGTAGTGTTGATGATGATATAGTGCTGAATATGGCTGAATTGACTAGCCGTTTACCAATAGACCAACAGTCCGAATTTGCCACTTTGCTTGACACAGGGCGCATCAGTTTTAGCTGTATGTAGAATTAATCGAGCAAATATAAAAGTCGCTTAAAACGAAAAAAAACAGCCTCTATGACGATGTAATTAAATTTTACTTTACATTAGTCATAGAGGTATTACTATTAATGAATTTAAACTTAAATATAAACTTATGAGTTGTGGAAATATTAAACTTGTAGGATATAATAATCTTAATAATATTATTATTAAAGAACATGGTTCTAATAATGCTGATTATTATAGTCTTATAGCTATGGTTGAAGACCCAATTTTTAAAAAGATTGTAGCTGATAGAGGTATTAATGTTAAAACTTCTGGAAGACAAGCTTATAATGCTCTTCTTGAAGCTAGAGCTATTAAACTTCGTAATATGGACGATGTAGCTTCTGTTGCTGAAAAAGAAGAACGTGGTTTGTTTAGTACAATTAAAGCTAGAGATACAGCTATTACTTATATGGCTGATATTATGAATAAACTTAGTTTTAATTTTCTATATAATGGTGCTCCATTAAATTTTAATGAAATTAAAAAACGTACTAATGAAACTGTTATTAATGCTGGACTTAAACGTGCTAAGAAATTAGCTGGAAGTGATGAAGCTAAAAATAATGAACTTAATAGTTTTATTAATAATCCAAGTCCTGCTATTAAAATTAATGGTTTTGGAGCATTTCTTCGTAAATATGGTGATGCTCAAGATTTTAATTATGGTGCATTACTTCGTTCTTTAACTAATACTGAATTTAATGAAGCTCTTTTTAATAATAAAAATGTAGCTAAACTTATTAAACGAGATGAGTTATATCAAATTACTGATTATGAAGAATTAGGCGGTTATCTTGATGAAATTTCTACTGAAGGTGATGAAAATAGTATAGATGATGGTATTGATTTAATGACTCAACTTTGGAATTTAAGTATTGGTGAAGTTAAAGATTTTAATAAACACGTAGAAGAAGTTATTAAGTATCATCTTGCAAGTTTACCTAAACTTACTGCTGCTTCTCAACTTGATAATGGAAGTTATCCTTTTGATACTAATAATGAATTAGGAGTTGTTACTTTTTCTGATGCTAATTACTTATCTAAAATATTATATGCTAGTGCTGATACTAGTAATGTAGATAATTTTATAGCTAGTCTTAAACGTATATCTGAAACTATTCCAAATTGTGAATGTTTAATTCAATTACATGATTTACTTAACAAAAATAAAGTATTTGCTAATAAATATATGATGGTGTTTAATAAACCTATTATATCTAAAATTGAAACTTATATTCAAACTGATTCTAATGGTAATAGTTATGTTCGTGCTCGTGTAACTAATCCTAATACTGATTCTCGTACTATTTTACAGAATACTTTTTATAATAATGTTAAGAATAATATTATTACTAATCGTGTTCCTGCTGCTCGTGAAAAGTTTCGTATATATGATAGATATAAAAATACTCCTCATGCTAATCTTTATTTATATGATACTTTTAAAGAAATATTTCCAGATATTAATCAAGCTAGTTTTAATTTAGCTATTGCTAAGATTGGTCGTGTAGCTATGGCTAATAATCTTATTAATTTTGCTAATGTTATTAATCGTACAGTTGAAAATTATAATAAATATGTAGAAGCACTTAAAAAGGATAAAGGAACTAAAATGCCTGATAGTTTTATTAATAGAGGTGATACTTCTATTATATATCAAATGGCTGATGTCTTTAAAGATATTATTTATATTCCTGTTGAACTTAATTCTCGTAATCCTGAAGGTAAGTTAAGTTCTGATGTTATTAATAGAAGTTTTATTACTAATATTGCTAAAATTATTAATGATGATAAATCTACTGTTGAAGAGCAAAACGCTATGGCTGAAGCTTATGCTAAACAAAAGTTTGCTAGTCATCAATATTATTATAGTAATTTACTTCTTGAACATAGAGATAGTAATGGTAATATAATTAATTATGGATTATTTAGAAGAGTTGGAAATGGAACTCCTAAACTTACTGAATATGCTCGTAGTATGTTTAAAACTTCTCTTCTTAATGGTATTAGTGAATTAGATAATAATAATAATGGCTTATATCGTAGTATGAGTGACGGTGATTATTTAATTACTGCTATGGGATTATTTATGACTGATATTAATAATTCTGAAACTCCTACCGCTAATTATTTACTTCCTATACCTAGTGATGCTCCTAAAAACTTTACTATTACTGCTCCTAGATATAGTCTTGCTGGATTGCGTAGTCAACTAGAAGATGGAACTAAAATTATAAATAAAGAACATCCATTATTTAAACAGTATTATAATATAGCTATTCAAGAACTTACTAATATGGCTCAAGCTGTTAATGTAATGTTTAAGACTAATGCTAATGGTAATCCTATTTTAACTAATGGAGATTTTGAATTTAGTGATACTTATAATAATAAACCTGAACATTTTTATAATCAATACCATAAAGATGAAAAAGGTAATGTATTTATTACTAAAGATGGACACAAAGTTTTAGCTGGTAGAGTATTTAGTTTTAAACGTTTAGTTAGTAAAATTACTCCTAATAGTAATGGAGCGTTTAATGAACTAATTGGATATGGTAAGACTATTGACATCCTCTACGGGGGGTCTACACGTGGGCTTAGCTATGTTAATAATCAAGTAGTTCTTAATGGAGAACAACGTATTGCTCTTGAAGATGCTGTTGCTGATTGGTTAAATGAATATATAACTAATGGTTATAAAGAACTTAAAAATAAATATGGTACATTTATTGATGATAGGATTAATAATGAATCTTTAGCTGAATTTCTAGTTAATGATTATCTTGTTAGAGATAGTATGTACGATATGTATGGTGGTGACCAAAGTTTTTATAAGAATGGTCAAGCTATTCTAAAACGTATTAAAGAAGTACAAGCTAGTGGTAATCCTTTTGGTAATACTGATTTTACTAAAAATGATTTAGATATAGCTACTGATTTATATGATATAACTATAAAAGGTAATGCTGTTACTGTTCCTTATACTGTTAATGGAGTTACTAAACGTAAAAAAGTAGTTCTTCAAGATAAATTTAGGGGTGTTACTATTTATAATACTTTTAAAGCTTCTGATAAAGTTGTTATTGATAGACTCGATGACCAACTTAAAAAAGCTGGACTTGATAAAAAAGACAGAGAAAGAATACTAGAACCGTTTAAAGGAGGAGTTAATACTAATGATGCTCAATCTTATATTACTCTTGAAGAATGGATTCGTCGTATTACTGCTGCTGGTGAATTAGATAAATATGCTGGACTTATTCAAAGTCTTACAAATGATATTCCAATAGATAAAATTGATTGGACTAAATTTGCTAATAAAGTTCAAATTCAAAAGAATTTCTATTATGATTTATATTATGATACTACTGTTGGTATTGAAGTTCCTAGACAAGTAAAAAATGCTGAGTTTGTTCTTATTCCTAAACTTATTAAAGGAACAGAACTTGAAAAAGTTTATAATATAATGACTAATAGAGGTATTCATCAAATTAATACTGTTGAAACTGTTAAAGTTGCACAACATAATAGAATGACACTTTGGAATAATGATGGTGTTTTAACTGATGAAGCTCTTAAAGAATTTGATAATAATGTATTTGATAATTCTGAACTATTTAGTTATAATTATCTTTATCGTCAGCAAGAAGTTCCTCAACATATGGTTGATGTTAGTAATAAAGCTGCTATTCAGATTATGAAGAAAATGCTTGATAATCTTCCTAATCGAACTGAACTTAATAACCTTAAAAGTAAAGTATTTAGTAACTATGTAGCTAATATTAGAAATATTTTTGAAAAAACTTGTGCTGAACTTGGTATTGAATTAGATGATAATGGTCATATTGATTTAAATTCTAATGGTACTATTAAAAATCTTAATCGTTTTGTATTCTTTGATAGATTTAAAGAAAATGCTCAACAACAAGGAGTTGAAAAAGCTCTTCTTGAGTTTTTTGATTTAGATAGTGCTGGATTTAATAATCTTCCTTTATTCTTATCTAATATTAATAGTAAACTTGAAAGTATTGCTAATAGTTATTTTAATACTAATATTACTAGACAACTTATTAGTGGTTGGCACGCTGCTCAGCTATCTGATTTTGGATTTAAAGTTGATAAACAAACTCAAACAGATAGTAAACTTCAATATAAAAAGATTGGAGAAGTTGATGGCACTCCTGTTTATTATACTGAAATTAAACTTCCTAGATGGAGTAGTAAACTTAAAGGATTAAATATTGAACAAGTTCCTGATAGCTTACGTACTATGATTGGTTATCGTATTCCTACTGAAGGTAAACAATCTATATGTATTATGTATGTTAAAGAGTTTCTTCCAGATGCTTATGGTAGTACTGTTGTTGTTCCTGATGAATGGGTTACTCAAACTGGTTCTGACTTTGACGTTGATAGTGTTTATGGTATGTCTAAAACATTTAATCTTGTTAAAGGTATTCCAACTGAAATTACTCATGCTAGATATACTAAAGATGAAGTAGGATATATTAATTATGTTAAAGATAATGTAGATAAAGCTAGTCGTAAAATTCTTGGTAAGACTTATAATAAACAAGGTAATATTAGAGCTTCTTTAAAAAATAGCGAAGATGCTATTAATGCTACTCTTGAAGGTTATAATGGCAATCTTAGAGTTGTTGAAAAAATTGCTAATGATGGTGGGCTTAGGTCTTACGAATCATACTTAAAACTCCCCGTGGAGGATACAAGTAGTCAAGCTGCTAGAACTAATGCTATTATTCAATCATTTATTGATATACTTAATAATCCTGCTGCATTTGAAGAAAATACTACTACTTCTAATTTTGAAAATGTCAAAGAAGCTAATGAAACTTATGCAGAAATAGTTGGTGCTAATAAAACAACTGTTGCTCCTAGTGATTTCTTTACTCAACTTGATTGGTTTGATGCTGCTACTTCTGGTATTAAACTTAAAGGTATCAGTGTTAATCGAGATACTTTTATGAGTATTGGAAATGTTACTAAAGCTAATCATAGTGAAGGTATTAAAGTTATGTATACTACTGATGTAATTAGTGAGCAAGAAGCTGTTAATAGATATGGTAAAGAAAATGTTGAAACTATTGGTAATAAACATATTCGTATTACTCATAAAAATTTTGGTTGGTCTGGAGATGATAAGAATGTTGATGGTTATTTGATTAATCCTTATAGTTCTCAGACTACTGCTCATATTCTCGATGTTATGAAAGAGGGGGCTATACATAATGAAAATACTTATACGTTTAATGCTTTCAAAACTATTGTTGACTTTGGAAGTAATTATGATACTGCTATTGGATTTATGTGGCAACCTGCTATTGATATATTAGTTCGTAAATGGAAAGAAACTAATAGTGTTCTTGCGGAAGGTACTAAAAATCCGCTTACTGAAGCTATTAGAGAAGTTGCTCATAGTCTTGGTTTTGGTGAAAAAGTTAATTTTGCTGGACGTAAAAAGCTAATTGAAACTATTGATAAAAGTTATGGTGAAACTTTCAAGAAATTATTCAATTTAAGCGTTTCTGACGCATTTTCATCACCTGACCTTATATTTTCATCAGACGCATATAAATCTCGTCTTAGAGGGGAAATGAATGGCATTCAGCAGGCTTTATTTGACCTTTATGTCCTAGCACAATTCAATCGGTTAAACTCAATCGGACAGGATATAAGTAATAATCTTAATATTCTTACTGCTGATAAATATGGTGCTAAACAAAGTTTTTATGCTAATGATAAAGTATTTAGAGATGCTAGAACTGTTATTGAGAATAGTAATATTTATGCTCCATCCTCTACGGGGGGTCAAACCTTGCTGTTAGAGAGTGTTTTTCCTGATATTAGTGGTGGTATAAATGCATTTATTAAATCTGATATATCTAGAAGTCGTTATCCTAGTTTAGCTGCATTTTTACAAATGAGTACTGCTCTTAGTGTTAAAGCTACTCAACAAGTATTTGAAACTGCTAATCCTGTATTTATTGATTATGTATATAGAATAGCAGAATGGACTAAAGGTGGAATAATGACTGAAAAGTTATATAATGATTATAAAGATTATCTTATTAATAAACTTGAAGTAGGTAATAATGGTAGTTCTTATCTTAATTTACCTGTTACTATTGTTAATGGAGATTTTGTTCATCCTAAATATATTAAAGAATATGGTACTGGTCAATCTAGAGCTTTAGAAGTTGGTAGAGTTAGTGGTACATTAATTAATATTAAAACTGATGATGCTGTAGTTAAAAATATATTTGAGCCTGCACAAACTGAAATTGATGTATTTGCTAAACTTACTCCTGCTCAGAAAGTTGATTGGATTAAACGTAATTTTAGTCAAGATGGTAGTATATTTGAACATATTGAAATAGTTGCTAATGATGAAAGAAATAATCGTCGTAATGTAAATATTCAATATATTAATTACATACAAGGTGATATTACTAATGATGAAGCCCATAGATTGTTTGATAGAGCTTGGAATCATCCCAATCCTCTTATTAAACTTGCAGCTCTTGATTTAGTTAAATATGCTTTTATTGTTGAAGGTCATAAATTTAGAACTAGAAATATTAGTAGATTTATAAGTAATACTCCCCTTAGAGGATTGAGTGAGGGCGGAATAGCTATTGGAGATATAGCTATGAAAGGTATTAATAATTATGGCTTTGTTGATAAAGATAATGTTGAAGATATAATTGGTTTTATTCGTAAGAATTATAATAGGTTTAATTGTCCTAGTTATACATTTAAAAGACTTACTAATAATAAAATTAATTATAGTCTAAAAAGAAGTGGTATTATTACTTTTAATGGTCAAGAAAATCTTGATAATGCAGGAATAATAAGAAATGGAGATGCTGTTAATGTTATTAGAATTAATAGAAATTTATATATTAAAGGAACTTATGATGGTACTTTAGCTTATTATCCTATTGATAGACTTGAATCATTTGAAACTTATAATAGTATTGAACCAAGTATTATAGCTAATAATAATATTCATAAACCGTTAGCTGTTCTTCTTTATGAAGGTCTTACTCAACAAGAAAAACGAGATAAATTTATTGATGGTATTAAAGATAATATTAAAGAAGCTGTAAATAAAGGTTATAAAGAAGTTCCTGAACTATATAGTAAATATATATCTGATGAGTATTTCCAGCCTTTTATGAATACTCCTTTTGAGAATAATACTATATATATTATTAATGATAAATTTTATCTTAACATTAATGGAACTACTGCTATTAATTTAAGCGATAATTTAAAACAATATAAAGCTAAATATCCTAATATTGAAGATAATAAACTTGGTTTATTTATTGAAATTAATGAAAATGAAATAGATAGAGTTACTAGTAATACTGATAGATATAGTAGTGTTGATGACCAAACTCCTATTGGTAGATTTGCTAAAAATGCAAGTTTAATTATTTCAAGAGCTGTTCGTCATGGACAACCTGCTGCTCAAAATGTATTAAACGCTCTTAATAATGCTGAAATTAATTATCTTGATAGTAGTAGTCTTTCTGATAATTCTGAATTTTCATTAGCAGTTATTGCTAATTATATAGATGTTGAAGCTAATAATATTCTTAATGATATTAATCGTTTTATTAAAATTGATGGTATCGATAAACCTATTAACGATAAAGATGTTATTGGTAAAGTTCTTAAAGATGAACAACTTCAAAATCGTTTCTTAGATGTTATTCTTAGTGCTAATACATTTAAGAATAAATACAAACTTATTAGCGAAATTGATATTGATAGTACAAATCTTGATGATAAAACTAAAGAGAATATTAGAAAGATTCAAAAATTAGTTAATCAAGTTGATTCTAATACTACTGTACATTCTGCTAGAAAAGATTGGTTTGAAAGATGGATTCAATTACGTACTACTAATCCTAATTATCTAAGTGGTCTTATGAAAGAATTTGATGCTTATGGTGATACTGGATTTATGGATTATTGGATACAAGATATTCGTGCTAATCGTAACTTTGTATTGCAGAATATACTTAAAGATGTAATGGGTACTGTTGAAGAAGGTCGTCTTAATGGTATTAAAGAATCTAATGACTTTAAAAACTATCTTAAAGAACTTAAATCTAGAGCTGCTAAAGATGGTAAATCTGTTAGTCTTGATAGTATAATTGATGATGATGGTAGATTAATTCAACCTAATAATCCTATTTGGGAAGAAAAGATAAAGAAATATAGAGATGCTGCTATTGAAGCTGAACAAAAATTTGGTATAAATAGTGTTGAACATCTTATTGCTTTATCTAATAAAGCTAAATTTATTGATATGACTACTATTCATCAGCTTAAACCAATTACAGTTCAAGATGAAGATGGCAATAATGTTACTATTGAATATTCTACTTATATTATAAATCTTGAAAGAAGTTTATTAGGACTTAAAAAAGAAGATGATGGTATTCCTAAAGAATTTGCTGAATATAAAAGACTTAATGGTAGAATACGAGATATTCTAAGTCAAGCTACTGATAATGTTACTACACAAAATCAAGATGAAGAACTTGGGCGTATCTATGCTCAAATGGATAGCCTTACTAGTCTTTATGATGAAGATGGTAATAAAAAGATTGGTCATGACTTGAATGTAGCTGAAAGACTTCGTGCTTATCAAACTAATATTCGTAAAGTTAAAGAAATGTTTTATGATAAGCAAGCTAAAGAAGGATTTGATTCTAAACTTAAAGAACAACTTTCTATTATTAGTAAATATGAAAGTCAACGTGATGCTAATGGTAATCTTCTTATTAGTATGGAAGAACTTATGAAAGTTCCTGAATATCGTGAAGCTAAAGAATGGATTCGTAAGAATACTAGATATATTCTTGATATTAAAGATATAGAAGATTTAAATTGGGCATTTGAAGAACTTAAAGACGCTAATAAAGGTAATAGTGTTCTTAATCTTGCTATTAGAGAATTTCAAGCTAAAGATGAATTTAATGTAGTTGATGGACGTAAAATACCTGAAGAACGTGCCGCTCTTATTAAAGCTGAAACAGTTAGAAAATATAAATATACTAAAGGTAATGGTATGCCTTATGTTGGTATTATTCGTTCTGCTGAAGATGAACTTAGAATTTATCGTACTGATTTTTATAATTATCTTACAGGTAATAAATCAAAGAGTGAAGAAGAAATTAATGTAGGAGAAGCTATTAATAAAATACTTGAAAAATATTTTGATAATGCTACTAGAACTCTTAATACTGCTGATATTAGTCAAGAAGATTTAGAACAACTCAAGACTGATTTTGAAGTATTTAATGAAATTACTAGAGGTGAAAAGAGTACTGATAAAGCTAAAGCAAAACGTGTTGCTGAATTTATTGAAAGTGAATGTGATGTTACTTATAATTGGAAACAATACGAACTTGATAAAAATAGAGCTTTTGCTAAAGGTAAAAAATATTATGATAAATGGCTAGAAGTATTTAGTGAACAAATTGAAGAAAATGGAACTATTACAGAAAGACCTAATCGAACTATTTATGGTATTATTAAACCTAAAGATTTAGATAAATGGACTGATATTGATAGAACTGCTGCAATTAATATTCTTCAAAAGAGAACTAGAGAAACTACTACTCAATATTACTATATAAAAGAAAGAGAAGTTCTTGACAAATATGGTATTGATAGTGTTGAATATAAACAATGGTATAGAGATAATCATTATTTTGACCCATATACTCGTACTATTAAACCTATTCGTATTTGGACTACTATGCAAATGATTAAAGATGATGGTTCAGCTGTTGTTGGTAATTATGAACCACGTATTAATCAAATGCATATTACTCCTAAAGAAGAACTTGTTAATCCAGAATATAGTAGTTTTGTTAATAAGTACAAAGTAGGAACAGGATATGATAATCCTAATTATACTAGTCTTAATGAGTATCAACTTGAACTTATGAATAAAGTAAATGAACTTATGAAAAAGTATTGTTTTACTAATAGTAATAAGAGATATGTTGATATGGGTTATCTTCCAGCTTTACCTAAATCTAAAGATATGACTGTTAAAGATTACTTTGAACAAGCTCTTAGTTTTCTTGGTTGGACAGCCAATGTTCCTAATAATACTAGTTGGAGAAATAATGAAGATTTAACTTTTGATAAAGATTATGATATTCCTAATCCTAGATTAATTCAATTAGTTAATAAAGATACTCAACAGTTGCCTACTATACCTAAATTTAAAGAACCTAATGAAAGTGATGAAGAATTTAGTAAACGTAAAGCTGCTGCTATTAAAGCTAGAGATGAGATTATTGAAAAGAATAATAAAATTCATAATGATATTCTTAATCGTAATTGGGAAGAAGTATTTAATAGTTTCTTAATTGAAAGTAATAGATATAATGCTATTAAAACAGTTAAAAATCTTCTTTATACTGCTGACCAAATTATTACTAGTAATACTGCTTATGATATAAATTATAAAGGTAGTATAAGTGAAAATAGAGAAGCTAGTGCTGGTGGTGAAATTGAATATAAACAAGAAAAACAAACTAGAACTAGTGAACATCTTAGAAGTTTTATACGTCGTCTTGTATTTGAACAATATAAGGATAATAAAACTCCTAATCTAGTTAAATTAGGTTCTCTTGCTCAAAACATTGCTGGTAGTAAATATATGATGATGAACATTACTGGTGGTATTGCTAACGTTCTTACTGGTTCTAGTAATATATTTATGGAACGAGCTGCTGGTGAATATATTAATCTTAAAGATTGGGAAGCTGGTAAATCTGAATGGATTAAAGGAACTGTTAGTTATATGGCTAATATGTATAGTGAAAATAGTAGTACACTTCAAGATGCTATTATTAAACTTAGTCATGTAGTTGATTTTGATAGAGTAACTGAAGTTAGTACTGCTGAAGGTCTTAAAGAAAATATTCGTAGAGTTCGTGGATTACTATTTAGTCCTCAATCTGTTGGTGAACATTATATGCAAAATACTATGTTATTTGCTATGCTTAAATCTCATAGACTTATTGATAATGGTATAGGCGGTTATGATATAATGAGTAAAGAAATGTATCATCGTAAAGCTGAACAAGATGCTCTTATGTCTGTAATAAATACTCCCCGTGGAGGAGAGAACCAAGCTCTACTTGAACAATTCAATAAGTTCATGGATGATGCTAAAGCTGATAATAAAAAACGAGCTAAATATAATCTATTTAAAGCTAATCCTATATTCGATTTTGTTAAGACTTATCTTAATGAAGAACAACAAAGAGAATATATAGCTAAGCGTAAAGAACTTATTAAGAATATTGATAAAGAGTTTGCTCAACTTCCAGATATTTATAATCAATTTGAACTTAAAGATGGAATTGCTCAAATAAAACCTGATAGTAAACTTACTCTTAAAGAATATGCTAAATTTATTGATAAAGTTCGTGAAGTAAATAAGAAAGTTCATGGTGTTTATGATAAACTTGGTTCTGCTAATATTGAACAACATTGGTGGGGTGGTATGGTTATGCAATATCATAAACATCTTTATCCCGGTTTTAAGAAACGTTATCGTTGGAATGGTTATTATAATGAAACTCTTGGTACTATTGAGAAAGGTAGTTATACTAGTCTTTATGATTATCTAACTATTCCATTTAAAGAAAGTAATATAGGAGAAATTAATAATGTAAGTGATGTTCTTAAAGCATTCCAAACTTATGGTAAGAATTTACTTTCATTTGCTGTTAATTTCAAACTTAATTATGAACTTCTTCCTGAACATGAAAAAGCAAATATTAGACGTAATTTAGGTGATTTACTTTATGTAGGTGCTGCCATTATTGGAGCAATTGCTATAACTGGTATGGGAGGAGATGATGATGAAAGTATTATATATAATCTTATGCTTTATCACGCTGACCGTCTTGCTTCTGAAGCTGCTTCATTTACTCCATTTGGAGCTTATGCTGAAGGTAAAAAACTATGGTCTAGTCCTGTTGCTATTGGACAAACTATTAATGACTTACTTGGTACTACTGCTATGGCTGCTAGATTCCTTATTGAAGAAGACTTTACTGAGGAATATACTACTGGTAGATATAAAGGTATGAATAAGTTTGAAGTTATGGCTGTTCGTAATATACCTGTTGTTCGTAGTATTAATCGAGTTCTTGATTTACCTAATAATAATAGTTATTATAAACTTGATGAAAATATACTTAGTATTATACCTTATAAAGATATAGCTAAAGATATATTTGAATAAGCTGGACTTGAATCTAGTAAAAAAGAAGGGCTTGCCTATGGTATTTCTACCTAGACAAGCCCTATTTTATTTAATAACATAACAACCTTTAATATTATTATTATGTTTATCAATAAGTTTATTTCGATACTTATTAATATTATAAGATTTAAAACTAACCATATTTATAATTATATATCTAATACAATTTTACCTTTATCATTAATAATGACATCAACATTTTCATAATATTTATTATATTCTTTGATAAAATCTCCAATACTACCTTTGAAAATAATATTATGATTAATTACATAAACAGATTTACGAGTAGTAGCTTTAATAACATCAAAATTATATAATACATTAAGACCGTTATAAAAAGTTTCTACACTAATACTATATTCATTAATAATATCTTAATTAAAACCATCATCATTATTACCAATAACACACATAAGAATAATAAAAACTATAATACCAATAACAAATAGTTTTCCACTATACTTATCCATAGCTTCACTATCACTAATATTATTAGCAACTGCCAATAGTTTAACACCACCAAATATAATTCCAATAAGAACAATAAATGCAACCATAATTATAATATATTTAAGTTTAACAATAAGATAAAAATAAACCTCAGTAGTAAGACTAGCTTATCTACCGAGGTTTCAGTCATGCCAACGACTATAAGTTTAAGGATTAGTAGAACGCTCCGCTTCGCTACGCTCAACTCCCCGTGGAGGATGGAATAGACTAGTATTCATTCAATCAATATAATCATTATTATTAATAACTATACTAATATTACTAGCACAACTACCATTCCATCCTCTACGGGGAGTATAGCGAAGAGTGCGTAGCACTCGTAGCGGTTCCAAGCTAATCATTAAATTTAATAAAGCCAGCTCTATTAGAGCCAGCTTTACATATAACATATAAACCATTAGCATTAATACTATTTACTTCTTTAGTCCATATTTAGCCCATTGAAGAACAAATCCAAGACCTTCCCAAATTTTATCTTCAGCTTTAATTCGAGCATAATTAGAACCAACATTTAAATCAAAGTTTTCAGGTTTTACACAAGCTGCTTGACCATGAACTTCAAAAGAATGATTACCAATTCTATAACCTTTGTCATTTGCTTCACGAGCTGTCATGGAAACAGCTTCAATCATTTTAACACCAATAAATTTACTCATAGCTTTAAAATTTAATTAATCGCTAACTATTATAACTTCTCCACAATTATTACTATAATCACATACTTCATCAATAGAATTAATATCACCATTATACTCAATATATACTATTGATTCTTCATCGCAAGTTTTAAGCATTTCTATAAGTTCTTTAACTGTCATAGTTTATTCTTTTTCAAGTTTATTAATAATATCTTTAATATAATCACTAGGAAAACTACCTTCAAGTCGAGCTAATTCTTTTCTTTTATAATCATTATCGACTTTAGTAATAACAGTAGTAGGAAATTTAGTAATTTCTTTTCTTAGAATATCATCTAGATTTGTATTACGAATATTAAGAGTAATATCACAATTAGTTTCATTAATAGCATCAGTTATATTTTTAATTGCTATTTTACAAGCGTCACAACCATCTCTAGTAAAACAATCAATACGTATCATAACACAATAGCATTATTTTTAACAGCTTCTTTAATAGTATTAGGAACTCTAAGAAGAGTATTCTTAATCATTTCAGTAGTAAGACTATCAGAATATACATAAGTAGCATAAGTTCTCCAACTATCTTTAATTACAACAGCAAACTTATTCTGATTATCAACATTAGTTTGAATATATTCTACTTTAGTATTTTGATATTTCCACATCCAAGCAATAGCATCAGCACATTTAGCACGAGTTATACAATCATGTTCATCAATAAATGCTTCAACAAATATATTATTTGTTTGTCTTGTAGGTTCATCTCCAGTAAGATAATTAATATCATTACGAAGTTCTTCCCAAGTAACAGAATTACTATATCGTTTATATTCTGTATCATCTCGATATATAATACAAGTAGGATATTCAGTAATATTCTTACCAGCAACAGCCTTTTCAAGTATCATATCTTCAAGAATAATATGGTCAGGAAGATTTTTAAAATTACATTGAACATTAGTACCAAATAAAGCTATATCAATAGCTTCTCTCATAGCTTCTGTTTTATCTTTATCAGCACTTTTATAATAAAATTCAATTTTAACCATAGTATTCGTATAATATAATGAGAATTTATAAAATTAGCTATTTTAAAGCCCCACATTGAATGATATTCATATCGTGATAGATTAATCACAATAACAATTAAAATTCAATGTAGGGCAAAAGAATCATATCTATGACTATTCTAACACCTTGCGAAGATACCTCCGAAAAGTGTAATCACTTTGTATACCACGTAGAATATAACCATTACAGTAAGCAGCAGGAGCATCATTAACACCAACTCCACGTGCTTCTTGTCTACCAATATCAGTATATAAACTATACCTAATAATATCAAACTTGCCGGCAAACTCAGTAAGCACAAGAGCTTTATGAAGCCTTTCTTCAAAAAGTTTACTAACATTACAATCAGGTAAATAGAATAAGATTAACTTTTTCATAGATAAACTTCATCTCCTTCAACTTTAGCATCACTAAAATGACTTTTAAAACTTTCAACACTTCTACACCATAAAATATCAGATTCGCTAGTTTTATGATATATAACAGCAGGAATCCATTCACCTGTATCTGGGTGTTTCATTTTAGTAATATTATCAATAATATATTCATTAGACGTTTTATTATGAATATAACGAGCACCAACTTTAAGCTTTAGCTGCTCCACCGGTTCCTTCTCCAAATCCTTTGTTTCCACGTTCACTTTCTCCTAATTCTTCAATAGATTCAACTTCTTTCCAACTAATTCTTTCAGCACTATTAATAATTAATTGACAACATCTATCTTTACCATCACAATTATATGGTGGAGTAGAAACTTTAGCAAGTATGTTAGTCATTGTAGTTCTAACACTATTAAGTTTAAGTCTAGAATTACCTACCATACTATCAGGTAAATGCATATGTTGTCTAAGTTTATCAACTACTTCAACAAGGTCAGATACAGCATGAATTAAATCTCTAGAAGTACGATTCTTAAAAGCAACCAAAAGTTCTCCACGATAACCCCAATCAATAGTAGAAGGAGAATTAGGTATATAAAAATCAGATTTAGTAAGATTACTTCTAGGACGTAAAGACATTTCATTAGGTTCACCATTAGCATCATTTCCAATATTAAATGCTAAACCTGTATGATAGATAAATCTATCTTTATCTACATCATGCTCACAAAGAATAGGATAAATATCCATACAAGCATCACCTTCTTTACCATAAGCAGGTAAAATAGGTTGAACATTACAATACTGTTCTACATTTACAACATCTCCACTAAGAAGTTTAATCTCTTTCAGTTTAAATACTTTTACTTCCATATACAATTAAATTATTAAATTAAAGAGCTTCTGCAAGTGCAAAAGCATTTTCTATTTTTCTTGATTTATCACCATAACAAATACTATCAAATCGCTTAGTACCTTCAATATTATCTATATTAGAATAATATCCACTAATAGCATTAACTGCACCCCAAGCTGTACCAAGAATATCTCTTTGACCTGGACCATCAAAATAATAACTATAAGTATCAGAAATAACATTCATTTTTCTACTACTTATTTTACTATCAGTTAAAGCTAAACCACTACGATAAGCAATATCTTTAATAGTATGTCCTGTATCTTTTAGACGTTGAATTTCATCACCAGTAAGAAGATTTTCTCCAATAAATTGAATTACATCTTCATCAGTAACTTTAATATTAGCAAGTAAATTACAATATTGACCAAATTCTTCAGATTTAATTTTACTAATTCCAAGTATTTCTTGTGCAACAGAAATCTTATTATGAACACTAGTTGTATGTCGAAAACTAACATAATTACTACTAGTACGAATAGCAGCATTAAGAGTATTTTGACAAATAACTCTAATAGGAGTAAATAAAATCTTAACTCCACCACTACCATCATGAGTATTAGTAAATACTAGATAATTTTCAACAGGGTCACCTTTAACAAGAATATTATTAGGAAGTTTAGCACTTACAAATATTCTCTCACCATTTCCCCAAAATCCAGCAGTTTGCCAAATAGCAGAATTTTTACCAATAGCGTCATCAAAGAAATTAAAAGCATCATTGTTTTGTACAATAGTATATTTACTTTTAACAACACCTAAAGGAATATTGTAATCAGTACGATAGGTAGCAAAGGCGTTATCACACTTACGATAAATGTCAGTACCAAAAACATGAGCGCCTTCTTTTTGTTCTTTAATAATTCGGTCAAGTTCTTCATCAGTTCCAGTAAGTTTAATAGGCATTTTACCAACTAGTTCACATTTAGCTACATTAAAATTAAGTCCAGCTTTAAGCATAACTTCTTTAGCAGTAGCACAATCTGATACATCAATAGCACCAGAATAAGCCCAAGGTTTACCTTTAACTTTATACATTAATTATAAGTTTTAATATATTCAATAATACGTTCAATATCTCTAATAGCTTGACTGTTAGTAACTCCATAGGTATCTATATACCATTTAATTACTTCTCTTACTTTATCTTCTAGTTCCATAATTAGCAAGATTAGTAGTGTTGACTCCCCGTGGAGGATGAACTTAATTCTGTCCTCTACGGGGAGTATAACCAAATTATTTAATAATAAGACTAGTATTTTCAACAAGTTTAGCTATACTAATATCTCTACCATCATTAAGAATATTCTTCATAGTAGTTTTATTAACACTGCTGCTTCTAGTCATTTCATGTTGATGATTAAAGAAAGTATTAAGTAAATCAAAATTAATTTTATTAGCTAAATCGCCAACAGGTTTTTCAATCTCAAATTTAATTTTAATACAATCTAAATCATCAAGCGTAAAATAACCTCCAGTTTCTTCTCTAAGTCTAGCAGATTGTTCAGGATATCTTTCAGTAAATTTATCATTAATTTGTTCAAGAAGCACATCTCTACTAAATGAGAAATTACTATCAATCATATCATTATCCCAAAGAGATTGTAAATGTTCAAGAACTAAATCAATAAATATCTGATTAAGATTTTCATCAATTTCAACACATTTACTGTTCTTAGTATAGAGTTTACTATCAACTAAATTAATAACTTTATTACCAGACTTACCTAAATCTCCATAAGCAATAACAGCATCAAGCATAACTCCTTTAAGTCTTTCAGCATTGTTTTCTTTAGTTTTACGAAGAACAGCTAATCGTTGCTCTTCCTTTTTACAAGATTCAGCTTCAAGATTAAGTACAGTATATGCTTTACGATAACCATCAAGTTTAGATTTAAGATTATCTTGTGTAATAGCAAGGCGTTCTTCAAGTTCAGGAGTTAATTTACCTCCATTTTCTTCTAACTCAAGAAATATATCCTCAAGTTCAGCAGTAATATTATAAATACTAGCCATTATCTTTTACGTTTAGGAATTGAATAAGCAGTACGATAATAAGGATTCAAATATCCAAATAAATGAGTATAATCACTAGCTGTCATTTTATCTGTATCAGTTTTATATTTTCTTTCAACTTCAACATATTTATTCCATAGTTTTTTTTACTAAACCAAGATTACCAACAAATCCACCATTTTCAAATACAATAGCTTCTGTATTTTTAGTAGTTCTAAAACGGTTATTAAAATCATAAAATCTTCTTCTCATAACTTTAATATTTAAATAGTTAATAATTTATTTATTATTTCTCATTTCTTCATCTTTAACTACTTTAAGAACAACAATATTACATAAAAGACCATAGCATAGAAATGTTACTTCTTTGTCATCTTTACACCTAATTGTAGTATAAAGAAATTCTTCACCATCATTTAAGTCATCAGTGAAATTAGTATCACTATAATTTTTAATATGAAAGTGTTAAGTTTATTAATCTCTGAAGTTATATCCAAGTTCCATTAAATTATTTCTAATCATACCAGCTATAAGCTTAGCATTAGGATGAGGTTTACCAGTAGTACCATAATAACGTAAATCAATAATATGGCGCCAATCTCTTATGGAATAGGTATAGATACATCTAGTAGCAGTATCAAGAGGAAGAACACCACGAGCATCTTGACGATGCATACCAATATCTACAAGAAGTTTATATTTATTAAAAGAATCATTACAACTATTTCTATAAATAGATGCTTTTTTATGAGAATTGCACCATTCTTCAAAAATAGGTTCATTATTTAAATAATCTACTTCTTCATTAGTCATCCAATGAGGTCTACAAATACTTCCATCTTTATATACATATCGAGTACTCATTTCAGCAATACTATTAGGACTAACGCGGTTTAATTCACGAGAAGTACTAATTTGTGTATCAACACAAAAAGTATATCTCATCATATGAAATCCAATTTCAGTATTACGAAAATCTTCAATAGGAACAATATATTTAGACAAATATTCAAATGGTACTTTATGGTCTAAAGCCCAATTACCATTAACAGTTATATAATAAACATGTTTTTCATAATGATAACTAAAACCAATAGTATTAGCATAATTAATAACAATAATTTCTAAATCTTTATCACTATCATTAGCAATCATATAATAAGTTTCATGACGAAACATACTCCAATGTCCATCATTAATAAGTCGTTTAATAGTAGCTTCATCATTACCTGTTTCTCTACCATAACAAACTCTTGCGCATCTAGCAACATGAGCTTTAGAATCATCTCCTTGTTGCCAAAGTTCAACTTTAGGTTCAATTATTTTCATCTTCTTGATTATTATAAAAATCTTTAACTACATTTCCAAATATACTATAAAAATGTTCTTTAGGTATAATATTAATAGGCTGTATAGAATCAAGCTCTTTAAAAAACTCTTTAAGACCTTTATTTCTAATCCATAAAATATCATAAGTAGCAGTTATATAATTATCTTTATCCATGTCACAAGCTATAAAGCAAGTTTCACTATCAAGCTTATCTATACATTCTTTACATACAATAGCCTCAGCTATTTGTTTACTCTTACTAGCATCTTCTTCAACAGAATTTCCAAGTGGAGTATAACCAATAACTTTACCACAACATATACAAACTCTAGCAAGAGCATTTATACCAAAAATAGGATGTAATTTCATACCATATAATCAGTTACAAATTTAAGAACTTTATAGAAAAGACCAACAAGAGTACCAGTATTATCAATAACATAATCATCTTTATTAATTGTTATTTGTTCACTTTCGTGACTGTCATGATTATCATTATTAGATTTTCTATCTACTCTAATTATCATCCCTCCACAATCTCTGATAGCTTTACATTCATCATTATCAAATCTAGCATCAGCTATAATACATTGTCCTTTACTATTTCTTATATCAAATGCTTTATTCATAGTATAACGAATAAAAGCTTCTCTCCAAAAATGATTTCTAATAATGTTAGTACCATAATATTGAAGAAGAACTCTAATTTTAATACTAACATTATTATTATATAAAACAAGATATGAGGATAAGTCATTATATTTTAATATAGCATCATTACATTTATCCACAACATAAGTAGCATCTTTAATATTAGTAGAAACAATACCAGTTTTAAAATTATAATAATTTTCTTCTTTAATATCTTGTCTATCTAGAAGTTTACGGTCAATATTACAAAATGCAGCAATATCATCTTTAAGTTTATCAGCAAAATGAATAATTATTTCATCATTTTCAACAAACCCATTTTTATGATAAAGAAGCCAAGTATCATAATTAGCTTTCATAATACCATCATGAAGGATATAACTAATCATAGAAGCAACTGTATCTTTACCACTTCCTTTGAATCCTTTAATACCAACAATAGTAACTTTATTAATAGCCATAATAATTTGTTTTTGTTTATCAAGACAAATATAAAAATATAATAGGAATTTACTAGTAATAATGATGCTGAATTTAATGTTAAATATCATAGTGAGAATGACGCATTTTAAGGCTCAACATGACACGCAAATCTTATCGTGATAGATTAATCATTCTGATATATAAAATTGAATACAGGCAAAAAGAATCATGTCTACGAGCGTGTTCTGTATAGTTTTAGACCTCTAACAAACAGAAAAGCCTAGCACACTATCTTATGTACTAGGCTTCACCTTATTCAATATCTATATGATAAATAATACAAAAACCATTACGTTCTTCTACAAATTTAACATTAATATTAAAATCATCTTTAGATATAACAAAAGTATTACGTAGTCTTGTATCAAGAAGTCTAATAACTCTATTAGGAATATATAATTTAAATCCAGTATTAGCATCTCGAACAATAGGAATACTATTATTAACTTTATCATCATTATATAAAATCACATAAAGTTCATTACTTTTAGTTATGTCATTATATCTAACAGCAAAATTATAACTTTTAGCATCATAATTAGTAAATAGAATAATAGATTTATAATAACAACTAAAATAAGATTTAGTTCTATCAAAACTATTATTCTTAATTACATTATAATCTAGTATCTCCATTTATAACAACAGTTTTAATATGAAATGGAACTCTAGAAACACCACTTCGTTCACCATATTCTATATGAACAGTTCTACCAATATAAGATTGAGAATCGAATAAAACTTCCTGTTGAACGATATGACTAGTGCTTAAACGAGTTTCAAACTTTTCATCATTAATATCATTTTTACAAAGAAGAATAGGCAAATCACGTTTCTTTTCTTTATAAATATCAAGAATTATAAAATCTCCTTCAGCAGCATCTTTAAACTTCTCCATATAATTAGCTCTACGTCTGCCATATTGATAATCCATGTCTGGATTACGAAGTATAAGACCTTCAAAACCTATATTAATATAATGATTTCTAGTTTCAATAGCTTCATTATCATTATTAATGTATCTACTAGGAAGAACAATAAATCTTTCTATATTGCCATAATGATTTTCAATATTATAAAAAGAAGTAGGAGATTTAATACCATAACGATAATCATTTCTACTACTTTGATCACCTTCCATCATAATATCATAACACCAAAATTGAAGAAGTTTATTTTCAGGACAATTATTGTCTTTAACAAAATGATTAATTTGATTTATAGTATAGCCTGGAAGATAAATCTCACCATCAAGAGCAACATACCCATCAATCATATCCCTGATAATATTTGCAGGAATAACAGAAAGAAGATAATCGCTAAGATTCTCCAAAGTATTCCAAATAATGCCTTCACGACTTTGGAAACGAAGCCTAACAGGTTTAAACATATCATTTTGAGTATAAGCAGTAACAATACAACGCAGACCATTAATCTTATACTGACCATACATACAACTGACTTTTTTCCAAACATTACCACTATACGTTTTAGCAAGCATTGGAAGTAAAAGATTACTGTTTCCATTACTAAGGTCTTTAGGTAGATAAGTATTTAGAAAATTAAATAGAGTATCATTATCTCCATCCTCCACGGGGGGTAAACCCTGCATATCACAAAGTTCATTAAGATATGTATATCCTTGTTTAATCTTATCATTATATCTACTTTCAAGTTCTTTTTGACCATCTTTTTGAGTAACAGCATAAACTTCTTTACGAATATTACCTCGAACAAGACCATAAAAAACAGTGATACTATTAGTACCACTGTCAAGTTCAGCCCACCAAACAGTAGGCACACCATTATTATTTCTACGATAAAGTTTATTCATTATGTTCACTTATTTTTAAACCATTAAATGCAAAATTAACAGCTTTACCACCTAGAAGTTTAGCTTTACGCTGAGCAATCGTTTCCTTTTTAGGCTTAATAGCCTTTGCAATACCGGTGCTAACATCAATGGGTTTACCTGTAAAGACATCTTTTGATTGATTAACTCCGCTAGCACTTCTAGTGCGTTTCCTTGGTTCTTTACTATAATATCGTACTGGGTTTCTTCTCTCGAAATCAAGATTTTTTTCATGTATATCAATAATTCTTTTAATAATAGTATTACGATAATCAATATAACTTTGAGCTTTTTCTGGATGATGTTCTAGAACAAGATAAAGTTTATCAAGAATATATTCAATACTAGAAAGAGTAATACGATAACCATAATTAATAGTTTGTCTAGGACGAGAACCATTAGGATAAATAGTAGTACAATCTAAATCTTTAATATAAGATTCAATTGCATCAGCCATTGTAGATTTATCAATAACATAATTAATATATCTAATATCTCTATCATCTAGCTTTTCTTCATATCCTTTTATTATCATAAATTTTCTTTTTTACATTTATAAATAATAATACGAGTTGGTTTACCTATAAGACAATGATTATATTTAAACCATTCAATAATATCAAATGTAGGATAAGTTTTAGCTATTCCTTCAACAAGAGCATAACCTTCTTGATAATTAAAATTACTATGAACAGTTCCACCATTATCAGTATCAAGTAAGCTAAACTTTTTGATATATTCAACGTCATCATTAGAAGATAGATTAATTTCTCCATAACAATAAATATCTTTTTTATCAATACGTTTACCATCTACATTAATACATTCCCATTTATCAAGATTTTGTTCATCCTCTTCAGTAATTGGACGCATAACAGTATATGTAACACCAGCTAGACTTTTAGTATGGCAAAGTATTACTTTCTTCCGTATCCCAAGTAAATTCACTTTCTTCTCCATAATTATCTTCTATATATTTAACAACTTGTTGAGTTAGTTCATTAATAACATTTGTAGAATAACTACTTCTCAATTCGGCAAAATCTTTAACACCAAGTTCTTTAGGAATAATAATAGGTATAATATCATAATCATTCCTAAGAATTATAGCTTCCATAAGACCAGTTCTATCATTATCCATAAGGCTAATAAGAAAACCATTTCGATTAAGTTTACTACGAAGCCAATCATATTCAATTTGACGAAGTTTATAAGTTTCATGTGGAATATTAACAATACCAATAGCCTTAGATTCAAGGGTAGACCCCCCGTAGAGGATGGAATGATTAATACTCTTTAGATAACATTCAAGACTTAATCTATCTTTAGTAGATTTAGTTATAATAATAACGTCATAATTATCTAATTCAAGATTAATAACTCCCTCAATAGTATTACTATTAGTTATAAACTTAACTTCAGTTTTCTTATTCCTATTTGGAAAATACAGTTTAACATTAACTATTCCTCTTTTATCTTGTCCAAGAACATATCCATAACATAAATCCGTTTTATCTTTATCATAAAAATATTTAGGAATAGGATTAGTAGAACGATTAATATAAAATTGGTCAACAGGATAAACAAAATGAGTATTAAGAAAATTAAGATTAATACCAAATTGTCCCCAATACTTAGCATCTAAATTATTCCACGGACGAGTAACAAGTTCAATAATAGGTTTATGATTACGTACATTACTAATAGCCCTAGCAATATTATAATCGTTGTTTTCATCTTTATCTTGTCCATAAATAATATTTCTAAAAGTATAAGCAATATGTTTAAGAACAAATAGAAATTGACTTTTAATAGAAATATCAATTTGCTTATGAACAATTTCAGAGAGTACAGTTGCAGCAGCATCTATACAATCTCCCCACCAATATCCAGCAAAATCTCTTCCTTTAAGTTTATTTCTATTATCATATCTAAAACCAAAACTAGGATGAGTATCTTCACGAAAAGGACTAGATATAAATTCTCCTGTATCTATACAATGTTGTATATCTTCAACACTAATTCCAGTATAAGTACTAAAAATAGTAATTTGACTAACTTTAGAGAAAATATAATCTTTAGTTAAAATAGTATTACTAATATTTCTTTTCATAATATTTCTAATTTGACCTTTATCGTGAACATATAAAAAAAGAGGACTAGGCACTAAAATAGTACCCAATCCTCTTACATACAACTATTTAACTAACTTTAATTTTTTAAAATGGCAAATCTTCTGTTGGATTAACAAAAGCACCAGCAGCATCATTACCACCAAATGGACCAAAATCTCCACCGCCATTAAATCCATTAACAGGATTTATAGGAGTAGCAGTTTGAACACCAGGCATTACACCAACACCAGGCATAGCAACATTTGGCTGTTTAGCTTGTTCGGCAGATTTTTGATAAACAATACTTTCTTTATAAGGGTCAATATGCAAACTAGGAGCAGATTGTTCTTTATAAAGTTCAATAACTCCATCATTGATAAATGTAGGAAATCCTAAATCACCAAATGAAGATTTACTTCCAACAACAGCACGCCATTTACCATCATTCTTAACGAAACGAAGAAGCTTCATCCAAATAGTAATAGGTTTACCTTTAGCATCATTATAAACAGGCTTACCATTATTGTTAAGTAACTTAACATAATTTTCAAATACAGTCTTATAACCAGCTATAACTTCTTCAGCCTCAACAGGTACATACTGCATATTTTCATCAAAATCTTCAAAAGGCAAAGTAAGAGCATCAATTTCTTCTTCTGTTAAATCACGACCTTTAAGAACAAATACATTATATATATGTTTCATAAAACGGAAAATGTTATCAACTTTCCAAGCACCTTTACCACCGGGAATAGTTTCAACATTACTTTCAGCAGGAAGAAGACGTTGAGTTACATAACGACGTTCATTGATATTTTCATGATTACTAGCAAAAGTAAATGTAAGATAAGGAATACTCATACCAGCGAACGAAGGCATACCTTGAACATCATCTTTCAGTGTAGCCCAATCAACTTTAACATCTTCAAGATGACCAATAAACAAGCCATTAGCTTTATTACAATCAGTACGTTCATCAAACTTTTTACGAGTTACATCACGTAAATCGTTATTAATACCTCTACCTCTACGTTTTTTAGGAGTTTGTACTTCTGCATTAGCAGTTTGTTCAGCACTTGCTACAACAGTAGCTTCATTCTTAATTTCTTTTTCTGTCGACATAATTAAAGTAATTAAAAGAATTATTAGATAAAATAAGAGCTGCACTATTAGCAATACTAACAATGCAGCTCTATGTTCAAGATACTATATTTCTAGGACGAAGATTTGATTATTCAGCAGTTTCTTCTTTTTCAGCTTTCTTACCGATACGAATAGGTTCTTCATCTTTATATTCGGTAAGCATTGCAATCTTAACAACAATATCTTTATGACCGTTATTAACAACAGCTTCTTGCAAGTTGTCAATATCTACTGTATAAACACGATTCTTAGAAGTAGCTTCTTCATCAGTCATATCAGCTTTCAACTGTTTCCAAACATTAGAATCAGTAAAGTTAAGAGTTACACCAATACCAGACAAAGCAGCAGTATTAGCACATTTAGAACCTTTAATCTTAGCAACTTCATCACCTTGAATACAGCTAACCAAAAGTTCTTTCTGTTCATCTTCGGTAATACCTTCACGACCAAGAGCAGCTTTAAGTTCTTCATTAGAAGAAGATAAAGCACCTTCAAGAGTTTCTTGGAAATAAGTATTAACATACTTAATCTTATCATTCTTAGTCATACGAACACGAGTAGTACAAGGATTACCATTCTTGTCTAATTCAGCAATACCTTTAGCCAAAGCCCAAATATCAAATTCAGCATGAACAGCCATAGCAGCTTCGGGAGATTCAATATTCAAACCTTGTTCTTCACAGAAAGCAACAACTTCGGGTACTTTATTGATAATAGCATTATCAATATTTGCACAGTTATTAATGAACATTACATATTCACCATGAGCAATGCCGAGAGCTTTAGAAACTTGGGCAGTCATACGGAAACTACCGGGAGTAGAAACAACTACCAATTCAGGTTCTTCACTAATTGCTCTTTGACCAGCATTAACAATACCCATACCAAAACTTAAACCTTTCTTAAAGTCTTTCATAATTATAACTATTTAAAAAGTGAATAATATCAGTCATACGACTGTTTTGTTTAATAATAATTTCTCTAATTTGTTTATGTTATTGAATTTCAGTAATATCAATAATATCTTCATCACTCAAATCAATACCTTGCATAGTCTTTAATTCTTCTATGCTTAAACAGCCCATAATTAAATCATTAGCAATTTCACGAGCACCATAAACAAATGCTCTATGACTTATCATTATTTTAGGATATTTCTTATAAGTATCTTTTTCAAAACATCCAGCAACAATAGCATCTTTATAAGTAAACTCACCAGTAGCAACCATATTACGTTCTCCAATTTTACGATAAAAACGATAACTAGTAATATAATCAATAGGAACAGCAGGTATTCTATAAACAGGAACTTTACCAGTAGAAGCAATTTGTTTAGCTTCAGCAGTATTAGTAGCTATTTCAAACTTACCATTAAGTTGATATTCTTTATATACATTACCATTATAATCTTTATAATATTTAACAGGATAAACATATATATGTTCATGGTCTTTATCTTCTGCATTTTTAGTTTGTGCCTCTTTGGGAGCAAGACACTTAATACAGTCAAATGGAAGTTTATCTTCATCATAAGCATTAAAGCCATCTGTATATTCGTACAGAGCGCGATAATTATCTACTTTTTCCCAACTCACGCTGCCTTTGACAAGTAATGCCTTAATAATGTGAACATCAACACCTGTTTTACCTTGAACTACATGAATATGCTCAATGCAAGTAGAAAATGGAAGTCTAAGGTCTTTAGCTCTCATTGCAATAGCAAGACCATCTTCAACAGACTTAATACCACATTTATCACTACGCATAACACGTTTGATAAATACTTCAAGACTTGCAATTTCAGCTTCACTCATATAATTAAGCTGATATGGAGCAACAGAATGTTGAGCACCATATTGTTTTTCAATACCACTATTACTAACAGCAACAGTAGTATCATTAACTTTAACTTCTTTATCTTCGTCCATTCTATCAAAGAGCGATTTTGATTACACAACAAATGTAACTATTATATTTATACTAGCAAACAATATCATCAAAATTTTGAGCACTAATACCAGAATTAACATTCTGTATAACTTCATGGTTAACTGATAACTTTTCCTTTTTAAGACTTGCTTCCTCAATAGTACCAGCTATATAAAGTTTATGTACTTTAAGCTTTGATTGACTACAATTAACATTATTATAACGATAAATAAGTTCATCTATTGTATCACATAAAGGTGAGGTTAAAATCCATTCGTCTACGCTTGTTTCTAGGCTATCAGTTGAATTATTTTTTATAGATAATACTCTTAATAAGCCATCATTAAAAGCCTTCAAATTCAGCGTGGAAATAGCCTTAGATTTGATTATACGAGCAGTCCCTTTCTTGCTTCCAGACTTGTACAAAACAGGAATGCCATTACTATCAACTAGAACTTTATCCTCAATTTTATCATGATAATCACCACAAATTTCACCTAATTTATCATTAATATATTTAGTTACAGTAGCAGCATATTCACTTCTCTTACTAATAATAAGAAATCGTTTATCAGGATTATCTTTAATAATTTCAACTATTCTTTCTAGCTTACAAACATTATCAGAACATATAAGCATACGTTCACGAACAATATTATAAAAAGTCTTAACTCGTTCAGCAAGAACAAGAGGATTATAACATTCATCAATTTGTTTACTAAAAGGATTAGTCATATCCATATCAGCACTCCATCCATTATATTCAGCTATTTCTGTAATATATTGAATAGCACTACGTCCATCTTGAGTACCATTTCGAGCACATTTAATATTATCAAGATTACCAAATACTTGAATAGTTTGAGTAATAAATTCAGTATATTTATCGTAATTAGCAATATCATCTTGATTAACAAACAAAATTGGCTCTCTGTGTTCCTCTACGGGGAGTAAAGCCCGCATAGCATTAATACTACTAGAACTTATATTATCATTAATAGGAGGAATATTAGTATAAATTTCTTTTAGTTTGGCAGTATCAATAGTATCTTTAGTTATAATCATAAGTTTAAATCTAGCATGATTAAAAACTGTATTACAAGAAAGATTCCATTCATTAACTCCAACAACAATAGAAATATCATAACTATAATTATATCTACTATTAACATAAGTATGAGTAAGAATATTAATAGTATCTATATTTATATTATGATTTTTAAGACCATCAACAATTTCTGTTCTTCTTTTCCAATTATCTGTAACAATAAGTATTTTAATATTATCATTCTTATTTCTCATAAGACTAATAATTCTACTTATAATTTCACAATAATCAAGAGGTTGAACACAATGGATAGTTCCAATACCTTTATAATCTTTAGAACCCCATTTATTAATAAGTTTACTATATGATTCTTCAATTATATTTTTCATCCAAAATCATCTTCATTAAAAATAGGATTATACATACCGCTATATTTTTTAATTTTACTTTTACCTTTACCTTTGGGAGAAATTTTAAGTTTGATAGGATTAATAATCTTCATAGCTTCTTGATAATAAAATTTAAAATTAATATCTCTAAGAGAAATATCTTTATCATCAAGACTATTAATAACTGTTACAACAGAACCAGCTGCCATTCTACTACGAGAACCATTATCGTTATGAACTTTCTCAATAATATAGCCTCTATTAGAAACATAAAATCGAACATATCTTTGACAAACAACATGAGTAACTTGTCCATTTTCAATCTTAGTTTCTTCTACATGAAATTGTTTACCTACATTTTGAGTAAGACAAAAGTCAAGAATATTAGTAGCTTCTTGAAGAGTATCCATAACAGGTTTATTTTTAAGAAAATAGTTTTCGATAGCTTGAGCAACAATAGGCATAGAATAACCTTTAGTTAAATCTAGAGAATACATCATAGGATTAAGAGCACCTTTAGATTCAATTTTAAGCTTACCTTTAGTTCTAAATTGAGTAATATAATTATTAACATCACGAGCTATAAGACTATGAACAACATCACTATCCGCTTGCATACCAGTAATATTTTGCCACCAAGTAGTAATTTCTTTAAATTTATCTTCTTGACTAGCATAAACTTTTACCATAATACCATCAGTATTTGCACTAATAATATGAATATTATCTAGTTCAAGAGCTTCGCATAACATAAGAAGCATAAGTTGTCCATTAACAGTAACTTTAAGAACAGCAAGACGGTCATAAATACTACTAGCTTCAAACCCCAATTTTCCGTAGATACTATTTATGACAATTTTTAAAACTAAAGCAAGAATATCTTTAGCAATACCATCTATGTATTCTTCTTCACTATGTTTCACATCAACACGTTTTTGTTTCATCCAACTAATTAAATTGCAAAAAGCATTTGTATCAATATGAGCAGGAGCAACTTTATGAACACCTATTATACTAGGATAAAAACTAGCAACATCAAAATGATAAATGGTAAATGGCTTACCCCCCGTGGAGGATGGAACAGGATAATCACCATAAGAACTAGTAGAATATAACTCCATAGGAACATCTTGACTATGTAAACCTCCAGTTGCAAGAGTATAAGTTATATCTCCAATTTTAACATTCTCACTAAAGGCATCTTTATTAACTCTATAAATTGTAGTTTTATAAAGTTTATCAAGTAAATCTTGAAGTTCTTTAGTTTTAAACTTAATAAAAGGAAAAATAACCTTTTTAAAACTCATAGCAGTTCTTTCAGTTTTCTTACCTTTCCATTGTTCAGGAGCAAGACCACTAAACTTACTATAAAATTTCTCAAAAAGAATATCAGCAGTTTTACTACGACTAGAATTAAGAACATCAACATCATATGCTTTACTAATAGCATAACGAGATTTAATTTCTTCTGGATAAAGACGAACTATTTCAGCTACAATAAAAACATCATTAAGATTATAATACATCATAGGTTCAATATATTCATCAAGAATAAATCTATCCCATTTATCTACTAGTTTATTAAGCTGACTAATACTCATTCCTTTAAGATTAGGAATTTCATCATATAATTCAGCTTCTTTTTCATTAATATCAGGAAGTTCATATTCTAGAAGTTCATACCATTGAAGATTAATTGAAGTTTGCTTTAAACCTTTAGGAACAGGTTTACGTTCACCTGTTTTACTATCTACAACTACACTTGCTTTATTAAGAGCAAATATACGCATTACATCAACACCTGTAAATGGTAGCTTATATTTTCTAAGACTATTAAGATAAAAATCAGTTCTAAATTTATCTTTATCATCTTGACTAGAAATAATAGTTTTACTAGTTTCATATAACTTATTAATAAGTTCTTTCGTACTATTCGTACGCATATAAAAACTAAGTAAAGCAGCAATCATAAGATTATCATAATTGAAATTATTAAATCCATACAAGTCAGTACGAATAATAGTTCCATTAGAATCCTTATAACATCTAGTCTTATTAATATAATCTATCATAGAAAGTAATTGACTATCATCTTTATCTGTTATATGAAAACTATGTTTTTCAACAGTTTCAAGACGATCTTTAATTTCTTCAACAGATAGTTTTTGAACTAAAGGAATAGCTTTATTATCAGTATTAACACAATCTTTAAAAACTTTAAGATAACTATTAATACTAACAAAAGTAACAGAAAAGAAATTTCTTAAAACTTCAACATCATAAGCTATACAATTAATCATTTATATAATTTAATCCATAGTTATTTCTATTTTGATTAACCCAATTAATATCATCAGCAAAACGCTGTTTAAATATATGATAAAGATTATCATCTTTAAATTTAATAAGAGGAGAATAATTATTAAATATATACTTACCGCCAGTAGCCATAAATCTAGGAATTGGATTATCACTAATACTACGATAAGCATCACCAAATATAAATAGATACTTATAATTAATTCTAGCTAATTCTTTCCATAGAATATTACGACATTTATCAATAGCAGTAAGATATGTATTATAATTATTAGAACAAGCACATTTAATACTATAAGTCATATACACATCTTCAGTATTATTACGTCTAGAGTATTCATCATAAAGATTACCAATATCAGTGAATAATTGATAATCATCACAATAAGCTCTATCACCTCTAGGAAATAGGAAAACAATATCTCCATGAATACTTCCTCTACCACCTTGTATATATTTACCTGTATTAAATATACGATTTGGACATCTAGCACAATCAATATATTCATCAACAGTTTTACTTGCCATAAGATAATACTAATTGATTACTAGCGCGAGAACAAGCAACATACAATCTACGAAGCATTTCATCTCTATTAGTATAAGGATGACCATATTTATCATAAATCATATCGTTAATATCTACAAATACATTTTTATAAGTAGAACCTTGTGCTCTATGAGAAGTAATTGCAAAACCATAATCTAAATCTCTACTAAATAAAATCTTACCATTACTATTCGTAATATTAGAAGCGATAAGATATTTACGTTTAAAATCAAAATATTGTTTCCATTTACTTCCACGTTCAGAACTACTAGCTTTTTTAGCATCATCAATAAGACTAGTCAACTTCTTATAATACATCTGAAATGTATAGTTATCATAATGGTCAATAACAAATAAAGGTTGAGTTATAGCACCACCATGAATAGCTTGAAACTTAATAAGAAATCCTTTAAACTCATAATCATTATCAATTGTATCAACAATATCTTTAACAATATATTCTTCACTATTGTTTATAATAATATCATTAAAAACATTAACAACAGTAGTATAACTCATTATTAAATCATTACGAGTAATAAGACTCTTATCAGCATCTTGAATAATCATATGTCTAACATGGTTATTCCATTGTGCAACACGACTATTAGTATAAGCTATAATACGATACAAATCAATATTTTTAGTATATTCTTCATCATTAAAACAAGTATCAATTAAATCAGAAAATTCAGTTTGACCACAAACATAAAATCCTTTAGTTTCTTCATTATAATCTTGTCTATTTTTAGATATATAATCAAGAAATCTCCATCCATTCTTATTATCTATATCTTCTCGAAGAAGTTTAAGAAGTTTACTAATAGGGTTATTATCTCCTTGTCTAACAACTTCTTTAAGATAATAAGTATTACTAGCAACAAGAAAAGCCTGACTAGCTTTCTCATTAACAGGAAAAAGTTGACTAGAATCACCGAGCATTATAACTTTAATTTGAAGCTTCTTACATTTATTACTAATATACTTAACAAGTTTAGCATTAAGCATAGAAGCTTCATCAATAATTAAAACTTTAAGACCATCTAGTTTATCTTTTCCAACAGGATTAAAGGCAGGATTTTCAGGGTCAAAATTTTCAATATTAACATCAAGTCTAAAACCAAATAATGATTGAATAGTATTAACTTCTTTTCCACCAATAGAATTACTAAGAACTCTACAAGCTTTATGTGTAGGAGCAGCACAACCTATAACACCACCAGACCATTTGCAATTATTAATAACATATTTAATAACAAATGTCTTACCTGTACCTCCAGCACCGCAAAGAGCATTAATATATTTCTTATCATCCCAAGGCTGTGCAAGAAACTCAATAAGTTCATGCACAGCTATTTCTTGGTCTTTAGTAAAAGTAATATTATTGTCTTTCTTAGGAGTATTAGCTATTTCTAGTTTACTAATCATTACAATTCATTGTTTACATCAATAAGATTATTTTTAACTTTATCTTCATATTCTTTCCATTCTTGAAAAGCTAAAATAGTAGATTCACTATCACCACGATTATAACACGTAGTAATATGAAACAATTCCTTAGCAAAAGGCATTTTAACAATTTTACCTTTAGCTATAAGTCCAGCAGCAAAAGGAATATAAAATCTAGTATCAACAGTTTTTCTATTTTCACTATCTCTTATAATTTTAATTCTATGATTATATTCATCTAATCGACGAGCATAAACAACTTTCTTTCCTTTAGTTCTGTAACTTTCACCAGTAATGCTATATAGTTTGCCATTGTATTCTACTTTATAAGTACCATCAATATATCTAATAATACCTTCACATTTAGCAACTATAATAACATATTTATTGACTATTCCTTTCTCTTTGGATTTACCTACAACTCCAAATGAGAATTTAAAGCTAACCATAACATACTACTTTCTTTTAATAGTACGCATACGTTTATCAACAGCACGAGTAATACCTTTAAAAGTATTATCCTCTGCAAATTTAGCTTTACGAGCAGCCTTTTTAGCAGTTTTCTTAGCAGCAATTTCTTCATCACGTTCTTTTTGTTGTTGAATAACATCAACAATATCAACATGATAACCACAATAATGAGTAAGAAAATCAATTTTACCACTAGTTCCATTACCAATAGAACTATTCTTAGCTACTTTAATAACTTTACTAGCAGAATTGATTCTAATAACAGCGCCAACATTATTAAGCTGACGAACAACAGAAACTTCATCATACTTTTTCATAAGTACTTTACATTTTTAAAGATTAATAAAACAATTATATTTAATAGTTAAAACTATAATAAGTTCAATAATAGTAAGATTAGTAGAGCCACTACGCTACGCTCCGTGGCGACCCCCCGTAGAGGATGGAAGCAAGCTAGTCATTAAACTTTCTTTCTAATAATATCATTAAAATCACTAGTAAGTTTACCAATCTTATCTTCAATTCTATCTAGTCTATTTCTATCTCTATCTCTTATAAAAAGATATACAGATAAACCAAATATCATACCAAGTATAAAATGAGAAACATTTTCAATCATAGAAATAATGATAAAGTTTACGAATTAGTTCAAATCTAGTATCAGTAATATTATAGATTTTAAATGCCTTAGCAACAAAATCAAAATCACCATATTTAAGTAAAGCATCTATATAATCTTTAATATCACTAAGCCACATAATAACACTAACAGAATATCTATCACTATCAGTATTAGTAATATATTGACCAATACCTTTAGCAATAGTATTAGCAGTTATATCATTAATAATAAACTTATCAGTAAACCAATTATCTTTTATATACTGTTTATCAGTATATTTATCACGAAAAGTTTTAGATAGTTTATTACATAAATCAATATAAGAACGAGCAGCAGTTCTATTATTATGATTAACAAATTGAACATCTTTAACTTTAAGAGTTAAGTTCATACCACATTCAATAATACGAACTTTAATTTGTTTTTTATCTTCATTAATATATAGAACAATAGCAAGTTTATCTTTCCAATAGCCAGTATTCAAAGTAACTATATCATAAAGTTTAACTTTAAATCCAGATGTAATAGTACCATCAATTTGTTTATAAGCAACATAATTCATAATAAAACTGTATTAAATTTTTAGTTTAACATTTATTAGCTAGTTCTTTTGCCCTATATTGAATCAATTATCAATCGTGATAGATTAATCAGATTATATATGAAAATTCAACAGAGGGCAAAAGAATCATATCTATGAATATGTTATGAACGTAAATAGCTAGTCATTTGTAGTAGCTTCATTATTCTGTTCATTATTCTTACCATCACGTTTAAGACGTTCTTTAAGAATATGTTCAGATACAGAACCAAGTTTACATTCATTAACACAACGACTAACACCTTTAGCATGAGTTACAGTATATACAATAGGATAATTAATATATTTATTATTACCTACTGTACGTTCAACTTTAGTAACTGAAATATTAGTTATAATACCAACACAAATACCAAGCTTAGTTTGATTATGATATTGATAAGTATATTCCATATAAACTACTTGTCCTTTTTTAAACTTAGCTTGTTCTTCAATGTATCTATCTAATAGACCATCAAAAATAAGAGAATCAAAATTATCCATTTTAATTATATATTTAAAATTAATAATATACATACTAAAAAGCCTAGCACTATCTTCACAGACAATGCTAGGCAAATCTACAAATACGAAATCATATAAACGAAATGTTTGACACAGACATTGTTATTACTAATTTCACAATCAATAATAACATCATTAACACCAAATAAAAATATGACATATAACACTTGGACTATGATAAATATTAATAGCACTATCTTCACAGACTGTACTATTACAAAACCTACAATTTTAGAAATTAAAACGGATAATAACAATATCATAGTTTCGGAGTTCAATTCCTCCATCATCAGCAAGTGAAATAATACTACTATCTTCACAGACAGTAGTATTAGAAATAAAATCAAAAACTTATGTGGATTATTTAGCAGATTTATTTGCTTTTCTACGTTTAAGTTCAGCATAAATTTCATCATCGCTAAAATTCTTAAACTTATTCTCTTGTTTATTATTATCAGCAGATTGATTAAACATTTTAATTATTTCCTTATATTCTGCATTAGAAGTATCAATAATATGTTGAGCAATCAAATTATTAATTTTAGTATTAGCTTCAACAATATTAATAATCATATCTTTAGCATATTTAGGAAAAACAGCAATAATAGGTTTAAGAATATCTTTATCTTTAATTATACTATCCCAACGATTAATACGCCAAGCAAGTTCAAATCCATCTTGAGTAAAAAGTTTAATAATATCTTCTTGAGTTTTACCAAAATCATTAATATATTTTTGTTCTTTAAGAACATATACAAATAAAGCTAAACCTCTAACATATTGGTCTGGAGATAAATCTTTATCTTTAATATCATTAATGAATTTATTAATAAGTTCGCAATCTTCTTTATATTTACAGGTATCACAAGTAATACTATCACAAGATTTACTAAAAACTTCATCAAGAATAACTTTAATATTAATATTTTCCATAATTTTATTTATTTAATCATAATAACCAAAAACATCATTTTCAGGGTCAACAATAGGACTATCATCAACTATTGGTTCCCAAGCAATATCGTCAAAATCTTGACTTAGACATTCTGCATGAATTTCAACACCTTCAACATTATTATTGAAATATGTATCATCTTCAACAAAATAAATATCAGTTCTTTCCATATCTTTATATATATAAAATAAACTCCGAGTAGAGGATGATTATCATCAACGTGTTAACTATAACAAACCCTGATAAGAACATGAGAATTAGCTTTAATAAGCTCAACAGCACTATCCATCCTCTACGGGGAGTCTATACTACAAACTTAGTTAGCTTCAGAATCTTTATTCTTTTTATGAAGTTCAGTTTCAGTATCAATCATAATACCAATAACTCGCTGACTATCACTAGCAACATCAGCATGAGCTTTAACTAAAGCATCAATGAATAAATCATCTGTATATCTATATTCTCTACGAAGTCCACTATCAGCGGTAACTCTAAACTTATTCCATAAGAAGTCAACATAAGCACCTTTAGAACTACATATTCTTCCATCATCTTCAAGAGCATGAAGAATATTAAGAGAAGTATGACGTCTAAATGCAGCATTGAATTTAACAATACAAACTACATCAAGAATATGCTGAGGAACATTAATTCCAACAGGAACACCACGTTTATCAGTCTTAGCATCTTTAAAATCATTATTTTCATTAGCTTGACTAACAACAGTAGTTTGTTCTTCCTGTTTACGAACTTTACTTTGTTTCTTCTTCCTAGTTTTATTCTTAGGCTGAACAGTTTCACTACTAACAACAGCATTAACTTGTGTATCTTCTTCAGGAACAACAAGTTTACCTTCTTGTTTAGCTTCTTCTAAACTTTCAGCCATAGTTTTCTTTCTAGGCTTAGATTGAACATTACTAGTAACATTATCAAAATTTACCATAACACTTATAAGTTTAAGATTAATATTATTATCAGTAGCAATATTACTCTACTGAACAACACGACAAATATAATAATTAAATATAATACTCCAAATATATTATAATTTATTTATACTATAATTCTAACTAATAATCAATAGCTATATTAAAATAACTAAAATCATTATAGCAATAGGAATTAACTTACCACGAGTATAATAAATATCAATAGTATCAAGAGTATCATTAGTATAAAGAGAATCAGTAATATCAAGAATATTAAGAATATCATTAGTAATACCACCAGCAATATTAGCATGACTAGTATTAATAGTCATTATAATACTGATAATATTAATAGTGCTATTATTAGCTAGAACTAATGCTGTTGGTCATTATGACTAAAAGTCTTATTAGACTTGATAATACTGTTAGAGCTAGTCTTAATAACGATTGTATGACTAATCGTCATGACGAACGTCAATGAGATAATGATGATGCTATGACTGAAACTGATAGTGATATAACTAGAGATTATAGAGGTTATAATGAAAGGTTATAGAGAGTATAACTAGAGGTTATAATGCTGGAACTAGAGATTATGATAGTATAACGAGAAGTTATAGGAGGTATAACGAAAAGTTATAAGAGGGAAAGAGAGAGAGTTGAACAATAGGCTTAGATTGATTATTAGGATGATGAAGAGGATGATGAAGAGGATTAGGAAGAATACCAGCAGGATTAGCCCCTTCAGCATGACCATCTCCACACTTATCTCCACATTCACCACTATCACAATCATTCTCAACTCCACCATCAACCTCAATTTAACCCTATTTGAACCACATCCAACTCCACCATCTCATTCTCCACGAAATCCACATTCACCACTTTCATCTCCATATCCTCTTTCTCCACATTCAATACCTCTCGTCACCTCTAATTTCACCTCTATAACTTTTTGTTATGAGAGTAAATCTCCATGACCAATATCAGTATCAATATAAGTCATCACTAGTTCTATCTCCATTAGTTTCGTCATGACGAATATCATTAAGATTATCATCATGACGAGCTAGATTAGTAATGCTAATCCGAAGAACTTGTGAAGCAAGTTCTGAAGCCTCACTAATTCCTATACTACTAGTATCACTAGTAGTATAAGTATGACTAACTCTAATTGTTAATAACTGTAATTATAACTAAATTAATATATAGCTAAATTCATGGGTAGACTCCCCGTGGAGGATGGATGATGAAATAACTAGCTAATATTCAGTAAGTTAAACATTACTACACCTGTATTTTAAACTAGCGTTATGCTATTGCAAGCTAGCTTGCTAGCATAGCTAGTTTAAAATATAGTAGGATGTTTGACATTACCAAATTTAGCTTGATTATTTTATAATTCATTAACATGGAGGTTTATCCATGACTATTAGCATTATTAATATTAGTATAGCTAAGCTCAACATCATGGGTCATTCGGTGGCTACTGTTGCAAGCAACAGCAGCCATAAGCTTACTAGCTTAACTAGTCTTACTAGTACCATCAGGCTCAATAGGAGATTCTCCACGAACTCCACTTTGAGTTAGAATAGTATTAATACAACGAGCGATACTTTTTAATTCACCATTAATAACAATTCTAAGTTTATCAACAACGGCATACACTTTATTAATATCAGTATCAGCACCATTCGCATTAGTCATACCAACATCATCTTGTTTAACAAGATGAGTTGTTAGTGGTAGCGGATAATATCGGCAAGTTTGCCTCCATTATCCTTAGCCACAACTGAACTACGTTCCGATTGTGGAATAACAGTTATACGTAGCATAAATGCAACTATAACACTAATGTACGCACACACGTGTAATAACCACTTAATTATATATACTACGTATATATAATTTTTGTTCCAAGGAACGCGCGTATGTACACGCACGCGAGGACTATTGCTTAACGCTATAGGAATTCATCATAATTAATTTCATTAGTAGCATTATCGTCAGTAATTTCATCGAGTTTATTAATATCAAAGCAATTATTAAGACTATAAGCGATACTTTTTAGTTTATCGGTAATAAGACCTCTACAATCATCAGCAACAGCATATACTTGTTTAATGTCATTAGCATTACCATTAGTAGTTAAATTGGTAATAGCGAGAGGAATATCAGCATTAGTAGGATAAAGATTAGTAAGTTCAACAGAAGTAATAGAATTATCATTCTTAACTTCAATAGTAGTAATAATACGATGTACTTTCATGATGTTTAATATTAGGA
>OMGY01000084.1_pt1 | contig 97175 bp, 98 predicted proteins | sample 1674461 | NCBI WGS metagenome assembly OMGY01 (sample SAMN05578579, study PRJEB25193) | human gut metagenome | biome: Human Microbiome; feature: human-associated habitat; material: feces | host: Homo sapiens | place: USA:Birmingham | reverse complement strand
ACAGGATATTGATGAGCGTGCCAAGATTAATACTTCCCGTTCTGTGTCAGCAATGATTGCGATAGGAATCATCAATATTGTGACAGTGCCGCTGATCAGTAAGCTGGGAAGCAGCAGTGCAAAGAATGGTTATTTGTTTGTTGCAATTATTTATGGATGTATCTTTGCTGCCTGTCATTTCTTCTGTTTCGCAAAGACAAAAGAACAGGTAGTAATTCCTGAGAAAGAAAAAATCTCAATAAAAGTACAGTTGAAAGCAGTTATGCAGAACAAACCATATCTTCTGGCTTTGGTTGGACAGGTGTTGTTTGGATTTACATTATATGGAAGAAATGCAGATATTTTATATTATTTCACTTATGTAGAAGGAGATGCCTCCTATTATACAACATATTCCATGTGTATTATTATTCCTTCAATTATCGGTGCAGCTTGCTTCCAGCCGGTATTCCGCAAGTTGAATAATAAAGGAAGAACAGCATCTGTTTTTGCATTACTTACAGGAATCGCTATGCTTGTAATGTTCTTCTTTAATGTAAAAGAATCTCCAATTGTATTCTATGCATTGGCAGGTATTACACAGTTTTTCTTTTCAGGATTTAACACTGCAATCTATGCGATCATTCCGGATTGTGTGGAATACGGCGAGTGGAAAACAGGACTTAGAAATGATGGATTCCAGTATGCATTTGTTTCTCTTGGAAATAAAATCGGAATGGCAGTTGGAACAGCACTTTTAGCAGGATTACTTGGAAAATATGGTTATATTGCAAATCAGACACAAAATGCAACTGTACTTTCAATTATGAAACATGCATTTACGACGATTCCAGGTGCACTTTGGATTGTGACTGCGGTTGTATTATTTTTCTACCGGTTAAATAAAAAACGTTATAACGAGATTGTGGAGGAACTGAAAAATGGAAGAAAAAGTTGATATTGTGGCATTGGGGGAATTACTGATTGATTTTACGGAAGCAGGACACAGTCAGGGTGGGAGAAAACTGTTTGAACAGAATCCCGGCGGTGCTCCGGCAAATCTTCTGACAGTTGCAAGTCATTTTGGGTATCGCACCTCTTTTATTGGAAAAGTTGGAAACGATATGCATGGTAAATTTTTAAAGAAGACACTGCAAACGGAAGGAATCAATACAGATGCTATCGTCGAAGATCCGGATTATTTTACAACACTGGCATTTGTGGAAATCGGTGAAAATGGAGAAAGAAATTTTTCTTTTGCAAGAAAACCGGGTGCAGATACACAGTTAAAAAAAGAAGAACTGGATCAGACATTAATTTCCGGATGTAGAATTTTTCATTTTGGATCATTATCGCTGACAGACGAGCCGGCAGAAAGCACAACGATCGAAGCAGTAAAAATGGCAAAAGCAGCGGGTGTACTTATTTCATATGATCCAAATTACCGCCCGTCTCTTTGGAAGAGCAAAGAGTATGCAGTGAAAAAAATGAGATCTGTCATAGAATTGGTAGATGTCATGAAGGTATCGGATGAAGAGAGTACTCTGTTGACAGAGGCGAAAAGTTATGAGCAGGCTGCAGATCAACTCCTTGCCATGGGACCAAAGCTGGTTGCCATTACATTGGGAGAACATGGCGTTCTTATGGCAACAAAAAGCAGAAAAGAAATCATAAAAGCGTTTAAGACCAATGCAGTCGATACAACCGGAGCGGGGGATTCTTTCTGGGGAGGCGTATTATGCAGTATTCTTTCTATAAATAAGCCCGTAGAAAAGATGGAATGGGAAGAAATCAGAAAGTGTGCTGTTTTGGGAAATGCAGTTGCAGGATTGTGTGTGCAAAAGCGAGGTGGAATACCTGCGATTCCGACGAAAGAGGCAGTGTTTGAATTTATGCAGAAATAATGAGTGTATGTTGCAATACTGGTTTCTACAACAGTTTGTGATGTGCTGTCATACCTTGTGAAGTAGTATCTGGAAAATTGATGATTCCGGCTTGACTTAATTTAACATCTCAAATATAATAATTGTATACATCAGAAAACGTTCACTCTTCACCGGATGAGTGGTTAAAGCGTCTGGGAGCAAATCGTAGGTGCAGTAATTTACACTGTAAGATTTGTTTCCGGGCGCTTATTTATTTTGGAGGATAGATGCAATATGAATAAGAAAAAAGAATTATTGGTACAGATTATGTGGGAGCTTGCGGGAAGCATCTTTTATGCAATAGGTATATATAACTTCGCCCTGCAGGCAGAGTTTCCTATGACAGGTTTTTCGGGTATTTCGATTATTTTATACCGGCTGTTTAATATTTCAATTGGTTTATCAACGGTCCTGCTTAATATTCCGGTTGCGATACTATGCTGCAAATTATTGGGCAGGAAATTTTTTGTCAGCTCAATACGATGCATGCTTTTGTCTTCTTTTATTGTTGACTATGTTGCGCCGTTATTTCCGGTGTATCAGGGAGACAGACTGCTTGCGGCATTGTGCACAGGTGTATTTTGCGGAATAGGCTATGCAATGATTTATACAAGAAATTCTTCAACAGGAGGAGCTGATTTTATCATCATGGCTGTAAAAGCATTGCGGCCTCATTTATCGATGGGCAACATCTCTTTTCTTACTGATGTCGGAATTATTCTGGTTGGAGGACTTTTGTTTCGGGATATTGACGGAATGATTTACGGCATGATAGTGAATATACTGTCTGCGGTTGTTATTGATAAAATGATATATGGCATGAATTCAGGCAAAGTAGCCTTTATCGTCACAAAAAATGGAAAGAAAATATGCGATGTAATTGATGAATGCAGTCAGCGCGGAAGCACTATTCTTAAGGCGCAGGGAGGATATAAGCAGGACGATATTCAGGTGGTAATGTGTGCATGCAACAGTAAGGAAATGTACCAGGTGCGTAAATCCGTAAAAGATGCAGACCCGGACTCTTTTATTGTGGTTGTTGAGTCTCATGAGGTGCACGGAGAGGGCTTTAAAATGACAAATATTGGAGAAGCGGAGAACTGAAACATACCTGAAACAAATATAGTGTGAAGATTGTATTTTAGCCTGAAAAAAGCTATACTAATATAGTGATGTAGAGGTTTTATGGCTGAAATTATATATTTGGGAGGTAATTACATGTTAGAAAACTGGATTAAACCACAAATTCCGGAGGAGGAAGAGCTGGATGAGCGCCTGCATGTAACACGCTCTAAGCTGTCTGTGCTTCAGATGCAGATTAAGGAGCATGGACTGCCTGTACTTGTGCTGTTTGAGGGCTGGGGTACTGCAGGAAAGGGCAGTGTGCTCGGTAAGGTAATCAAGAATATTGATCCGCGATTTTTCAAGGTCGCAACCATGGACGAGCCGACAGAGGAGGAAAGACGCAAGCCTTTTTTATATAGGTATTTTGTAAAGATTCCGGCAAAGGGGAAGTTTGAGTTTCTTGATTCGGGCTGGATGGATGAGGTAGTAAAGGATGTACTGCACGACAGGATAGGAGAGAAGGAGTACAAGAAGAAAATTGAAAGCGTGAAGCGCTTCGAGCGACAGCTGACTGACAATGGTTATCTTGTTATGAAATTTTTCTTCCAAATCAGCCGGAAGGAACAAAAAAAGCGTATTGAGGTATTAAAGGAGAATAAGGATACCAGATGGCGTGTCAGTGGAGATGAAGACTGGCAGAATAAGCATTATGACAAGTGTATGCATGTGTTTGACAGATATCTGAATGATACAAATTCGCCTGCAGATCCTTGGTATATAGTTGATGCAAAGAATAGAAAATGGGCTGAGCTTCAGGTGCTGGAGACGCTGGTTAGTGGAATAGAGACAGCACTTAAAAACAGTAATCTTGCTGTGCCGCTGTTACAGAATGTGTTCCCGCTTGAGAAGATTCCAAAGCTTTCTGAGATATCACTTGATAAGGAACTATCTGAGGAAGAATACAAAAAGGAGCTCAAAAATCTGCAGTCTAAGCTTAGCGAGCTGCATAACAAGCTATACAGGCGAAAGATTCCTGTTGTCATAGCATATGAGGGCTGGGATGCAGCAGGAAAGGGTGGAAATATAAAGAGAATCACAGGGGCGCTGGATCCGAGAGGCTTTGAGGTGCATCCGATTGCAAGTCCGCTGCCAAACGAGAAAGCCAGACACTATCTGTGGAGATTTTGGAATCGTCTTCCTAAGACCGGGCATATAGCTATTTTTGACAGGACATGGTATGGCAGGGTTATGGTAGAAAGACTAGAGGGTTTTTGCAGCGAGAATGAATGGCAGCGTGCCTACAATGAGATTAATGAATTTGAAAAGGAGCTGTCAGACTGGGGTGCTGTCATCATAAAGTTCTGGGTGCAGATTGATAAGGATACACAGCTGGCTCGATTTGAGGAACGCCAGAATACTCCGGAAAAGCAATGGAAGATTACCGATGAGGACTGGAGAAACAGAGAAAAATGGGATCTGTATGAGACTGCTGTAAATGAGATGCTAAAGAAAACCAATACCACATACGCACCATGGCATGTGCTTGAGTCAAACGACAAGAAATATGCGAGAATCAAGGCTCTTAAGATTGTGATTGATGCGATTGAAGCTGCTTTGGATAATAAAACAAATAAAAAGTAAAAACAGATGTATATAAACAGAGATATGTAAAAAAGAAGCCGGAATAAATCCGGCTTCTTTTAAAGTGTTGGTAAATTAATTTGGGTACAAAAAATGCGCCTCCAGGGGCTCGAACCCTGCACACCCTGATTAAGAGTCAGGTGCTCTACCAAATGAGCTAGAAGCGCAAACATCTGTGTGAATATCTGTGTCACACGGACAAATGATATTATACACAGGGTTTTACAAAAATGCAAGTACTTTTTTTAAAAAATTAAAAAAATTATAAAAAAGACTTTAAAACACTAAGTACTCCGTTTTCCCAGTAAGGCGCACAGGTGTGTTTTGCGGCTGCGATAACTTCCTGGCGGGCATTTGACACGGCGTAGCTTATACCGGCATTTTGAAGCATCTCAATATCATTCAGATTGTCACCGAAACAGCATACTTCGTCCGGAAGCAGGTCGAATCTGTCTATGAGGTATGAGAGTGCAGTCCATTTGCTGACACCCTTTGCGTTGCAGTCTACCCATTCCTTGCCGGCGGCTGCCAGGTGAGCTTTTTTATTCCATGCCGGAATGAAAACCGGTGTACACAGCTCTTCGCATTTGTCGGGATGAAAGACAGTGAATTTGATGATGTCATTTCGGTCAAGCCTTGTGATGTCATCAACCTCACGCATCTCAAAGCCGTATGAATCACGAAGCAGGTGAAAGACTGGGCTGCCACCATCCTCTGCAAAGCAGAAATCAGGAGTAGCAGCAAAGTAATCGCATGCAGGAAGCTCATCGCGTACCATCCGGCACATGCCCTTCCATATATCCTCGTCCATAGGATAGGTTTTTAGGATTTCCTTTGGAGTGCGCACGACTGTTCCTCCGTCTGTTATATACAAAAGCTTGTGCTTTATCGGAGCAAACAGCTTAAATTCGCTTGAAAACTGTCTGCCGGAACAGACTACAAATATTATTCCTTTGTCTATGAGCCTGTCGATGACAGACATGTACTCAGGATCTATGAGCAGTGAGCCGTCCTTTACAAGTGTTCCGTCTATATCTGTTGCTATTAGTTTTATCATTATTTATCTCCCCAGGGCGTATATCTTTTGAATATTCAACTATATCATTATAAGAAATTATAATCTCATATGCAAGGGACTTATAGTGTATTTATTACTGTTTGTGAAAGAAAAAACAGAACAAAAAAACAGAATATATTGAAAGTTTCCTGCTCATATTGTATCATAGTAATACTGGCTTCATCTTCAATGCGTTGAAGCAATGAAAACTAAGGGGACGATATTTACTATGATAGTAGCACTTATTGAAAAAGTTTATTCTTTCTTGTGGGGAGATCTGATACACATTCCACTGCCCGGCGGTGGGAGCGTGGGAATCTCACTGCTCATAATTCTTTTGATTCCGACAGGAATTTATTTCACTGTAAGGACAAGACTTTTACCAATCAGAATGTTTCCGGACATGATAAAGGCGCTGACAGGTAAAAAGGAAAATAAAGACAGCCTGTCCACGTTCCAGACACTCATTGTCTCTACGGCGACGAGAGTGGGCATGGGTAATCTGGTTGGTGTTGTGGCTGCCATATCAGTTGGAGGCGCAGGTGCGGTTTTCTGGATGTGGATAACAGCCATTATAGGTTCATCCACGGCTTTTGTGGAGGCTACACTGGCACAGCTTCACAAGGAGCCGGATCCATTGTACTCAGGCTATCGTGGAGGTCCGGCGTATTACATACACCATTACTTTGAGGATAAATCAGGCAAAAAGAAAAAACATGTTATTATAGCTGTTTTGTTTGCTATATCCGGACTAATCTGCTGGTGTGGCATAAGTCAGGTGATCAGCAATTCTGTCACATCATCCTTTGAAAATGCATTTGGCGTACCACCTATTTATACTACAATAATTCTGGTGGCAGTGGCTGCTGTAATAGTGCTTAGGAAAAATGCTACGGTAAAGGTGCTTGACATAGTTGTTCCTATCATGGCGGTGTGCTATTTTGCCATAACCATTTTTATCATAATTAAAAATATAGGCATGATGCCATCGGTTTTTTCAAGGATATTTGAGGAAGCCTTCGGTATCAGGCAGGTGGCTGCGGGAGGCTTTGGAGCGGTGCTCATGAACGGTGTAAAGAGAGGTCTTTTTTCAAATGAGGCAGGCTCAGGCTCAGCTCCATGCGCTGCAGCGGCGGCAGAGTGCGATACTCCTGTAAAGGCAGGACTGACGCAGGCGCTCGGTGTATTTATAGATACGATAGTGATTTGCAGCTGTACGGCAATGATCATGCTCACTGCACCGGAGAATATAGTGGCAGGGAAAGAGGGCATGGATTTATTACAGTCAGCTATGAGGTATCATCTTGGAGATTTTGGAGTTATTTTTATAGCAGTCACATTGTTTTTATTCAGCTTTTCCACCTTCCTTGGTATACTTTTTTATGCAAGGAGTAATGTTGCGTACCTGTTTGGGGATAACTGGATTTCACAGACCATGTACAAGGTGCTGGCTCTTGTTATGCTGTTTGTAGGCGGTATCGCGGCATACACATTTGTCTGGGATCTCGGAGATGTAGGAATCGGCCTTATGACTATATTCAATACAGGTATTCTCTATCTGATGGGTGGACAGGCAATAAAGGAGCTGCGAGTCTTTGAGGAGAGTAATAAAGCACAAAGCAATAGTCAATGCTCACAGCAGGGTGATAACGTAACGCAATAACAATAGGAGATATATAAATATGAAAAGAGAATCATTTAAATCACGTCTGGGATTTATACTGGTAAGTGCAGGATGCGCTATAGGCATAGGCAATGTATGGCGTTTTCCGTATGTGACAGGTCAAAACGGTGGCGGTATTTTTGTACTGTTTTACCTTATATTTCTGGTATGCATGGGGCTTCCGGTGCTTACGATGGAGCTTGCTGTAGGCCGGGCCAGCAGAAAAAGTGCTGTGATGAGCTACAAGGCTCTTGAGAAAGAGGGTAGTAAATGGCATATTCACGGATGGATAGCCATGCTTGGCTGCTACATGCTCATGATGTATTACACAACAGTCTCAGGCTGGATGGTTGCGTATTTCTTTAAATTCCTAAAGGGAGATTTTACATCAGGCATGAATACTGATGACACGGCAGCTGCATTTGGAAACATGCTTGCAGACCCCAAGCAGATGGCTTTCTGGATGATAGTTACGGTTGTGCTTGGCTTTTTGGTGTGTAGCCGTGGTCTGCAGAATGGGCTTGAGAAAATCAGTAAATTTATGATGAGTGCTCTGCTCTTGCTTATCATTGTCCTTGCGGTGCACAGTATCACACTTTCAGGGGCTTTGGAAGGAGTGAAATTCTATCTTGTTCCAAATCTGGATGCGGTCTCTGAAATTGGAATAAAGAATGTCATAACAGCAGCCATGAATCAGGCGTTTTTTACGCTGAGTCTGGGTGTGGCCGCAATGGAGATATTCGGCAGCTATATGGGAAAGGACTGCACTCTTGCAGGTGAGGGTGCCAAAATATGTGCTCTTGATACATTTGTAGCTATAATGTCAGGCCTTATCATTTTCCCGGCTTGCTTCAGCTATGGGGTGGAGGTAGACGCAGGACCAAGCCTTATCTTTATCACTTTGCCAAATGTGTTTGTAAATATGCAGGGAGGCCGCATATGGGGCTGTCTTTTCTTCTTGTTTATGACCTTTGCCAGCTTTTCAACCGTTATTGCGGTATTTGAGAATATCATGTCGTTTGCCATTGATATGTTTGGCTGGTCCAGAAACAAGGCTGCGCTAATAAATGGTGTGATAATACTTATTGCAAGTATGCCGTGTGTACTTGGATACAATGTGTGGAGTAATCTGCACCTCATAGGAGGCAGGGATGTGCTTGACAGCGAGGACTTTATGGTAAGCAATCTGCTTCTCCCGATTGGCTCACTGGTTTATCTGCTTTTTTGTGTGACAAAGTGGGGCTGGGGCTTTGATAAGTATATAGATGAGGCAAATACAGGATCAGGACTTAAGATTTCAAGGAAGCTTAAACCGTATTTTCAGTTCATACTGCCGCTTTTAATTTTGTTTATTTTTATCCAGGGATTGATATAGTTACGTATTTTTTGGAAATCAGACAGGAGAGTGTAAAATATGTTAGATCAGAATACCTTTATAGAGACAGTGCAGAGCGTGGCCGAGATTATCAGGACATCAGCGGAGCCTATTGGCAGAGATGAAATCATGTCTTATTTTAAGGATATGGAGCTTAATAAAGCGCAGGAGGATATGGTATTTGAATTTCTCATCACACCACATGAGCAGGAGAATGAGAGTGCAGGCGATTATGAGGATGAATCACATGAGGACGAATTACATGGGGATGAATCGTCTGAAAATGTTGCATTGAACAATGTAATTTACTCAGAAGGAGATTCGATGGATGCCATAGCAGGTGGAAAGAATAATAAGGCCAAGCAGGATAATGAAGCTGAGCCTGATATAGACGAGGACAGCCTCATACCGGATTCACCTATGTTTAGGATGTATCTTGAGGAGCTTGAAGAGATACCTGATTACACAAAAGCCGAGCAGGACGATATGTACAAAAAGCTGCTCGCAGGTGATGAGAGTGTGATACACACTATATCAAATTTCTGGCTCAAAAGTGTGCTTGCCATGGCAAAGAAGCTTGCTGTTACATCAGAGGGCTTTGAGGACGTAGTACAGGAGGGAAACATGGGACTTTTCATGTGCCTTACTGAGCTCTGCGGCTGCGGGGATGAGATAGATGTGGAAAAAGAGCTTTTGGATGCCATAGAGGAGTCTATGAAAGAGTGTATCAGGGAGCAGACCGGTGAGGATGAGAGCGAGAATACTGTGGTAGGAAAGGTTTCATTGGTAAACCGTGCAGTGGAGAAACTAAAATCCGATAAGGGTTTCGAGCCGAGCCTTAGTGAGCTTTCTGGCTACACCGGCGTGGATGAGGAAGAGCTTGAAAAGCTTCTAGAGCTTATCAAAAAGGCTGATGTGGAGAAAAATAAACAGGACAGTAAATAATCTGTGTCATTTGTAGATTTGTGTCATATATTAAACCATACCTGAATATATGAAAGGATGGAAAATATATGGCACGATTTACTAATCAGGCACAGCTTCGTTATGGCAACAATGTAGCCAATTCAAATATAGCAGTCGGAGAAATATTGGAGGTGCTTTCTGCTACGAAAACAGCAGTCAAAAACACCTACAATCAAAACGATACAATAACATATGTGGTGAGCATCGTAAACTCCGGAAATACCGCGATAAACGGTCTGACACTTTCTGACAATCTAGGTGCTTATACCTTTAACACCAACACTCTTGTACCATTAACCTATGTGAATAACACCGCAAAATACTATACAAACGGCACACTCCAGGCAGCGCCTGCAGTAACCCAGGGACCGCCTCTTAGCATCACAGGCATAAGTGTCCCGGCAGGTGGCAATGCAACTGTCATCTATGAGGCAGCGTTAAATGAGTATGCTCCTCTTGGCACAGAGGCATCTGTCACAAACACCGCTACAGTTAGCGGCACCGGAATCACTCCAGTCACAGCAGCAGAGACAGTAAATGCCGAGGCTGCACCAAATCTTGCAATTACTAAGTCAGTAAGCCCTGTTCCTGTGACGGAAAACGGTACACTGACCTATACCTTCAGGATTCAAAACTACGGAAGCGTTGCGGCAACCAATACCACAGGCGTGGTTATAACAGACACATTTGCTCCGGTTTTAAACAATCTTACAGCCGCATTAAACGGCACAGCCTGGACTGCAGCTACAGATTACACTTATAATGAGGCGACAGGCACATTTTCGAGTACGGCAGGTGCAATCACTGTTCCGGCGGCAACCTACACACAGGATAGCACAACCGGAGCGTGGGTTGTCACACCGGGTGAGAGCACACTTGTCATCACCGGAACAGTGTAGCGGCAGAAGTGATTAATTTTAAGAATTGTTTAATTTAAGGGATAAAAGTTGAAATATTGATACAAAATATGTAAAATAAATATAGCTATTTATGAATAAGATGATGAAGATGATCATCGGCAGTTTAAAATGATTAACCGGGGGATAAGACAAATGAATAATGCACAGTTAGTGATAGACGAAGTAAAAAAGGCAGTAAAGGGCAAGGATGATTGTATCATCAAGGCATTTGCTGCCTTTTTGGCAGGTGGACATATACTGCTTGAGGATGTGCCGGGAGTGGGAAAGACTACGCTTGCAGTAGCTTTTTCAAGGGCGATGGCGCTTGTGAATCACAGAGTACAGTTCACTCCGGATGTGTTGCCTGCTGATATACTTGGCTTTTCTATGTATCAGAAGCAGACCGGAGAGTTTGTGTACCGCGAGGGTGCCGTGATGTGTAATCTGTTTCTGGCAGATGAGATTAACAGAACAAGTCCCAAAACACAGTCTGCGCTCCTGGAGGTTATGGAGGAAGGAAATGTTACTGTGGATGGAATAAGCAGGAAGGTCCCGGAGCCGTTTATAGTGATGGCCACTCAAAATCCAAAGGGCAGCGCCGGTACACAGCTGTTGCCGGAGTCACAGCTTGACAGGTTTATGATATGTATGAGCATGGGATATCCTTCACATGATGCAGAGGTGGATATCGCAAAGGGCAAAAGTGTGAAGGCTGATGAGTATACGATAAAGCCTGTTATGAATGCACAGGGACTTGTTGAGATGCAGGGAGAGGTTGAGCAGGTGTTTATACATGACAGTATTTACTCGTACATTGTGGACCTGGTTGATGCGACAAGGACAAGTCCGTACATTGAGCTGGGAGTGAGTCCGCGAGGTACGATTGCGTGTGTTAGGATGGCAAAGGCATATGCGTATCTGAGTGGGCGAAGCTATGTCATACCATCTGATGTGGTTTCTGTATTTGCGGATGTGACAAAGCACAGAATCGTGCTGAATACCAAGGCGAGAGTATCACACGTATCAGAGCTTTCAGTGATAGATGAGATACTAAAGGCTGTTAAACAGCCGACAACTTATGTGAAAAAGGCAGGTAATCGTGATTAGTTTTTTGATAGGAATAATTACTGCGGCAATAGTTTTTTATATGTCGATGATATACGGTAATGTTGTACTGGCACTGCTTGGCTGCTTTATGTGTGTGTTTATGGTGCTGACATTTATAGCATTGCTTGTAAAGGCGCACCGGGCAGTGGCAGCTATAAACATTCCGATAGCTATCGCCACACAGGGCGAGAGTATCAGGGTGAGTCTTTCCTGCAGGCTGAAGGAGGCAGGCTTCGATGGTGTTAAATACCGTGTAACGGTGAAAAATAATTTATCCGGCGAAAAAAGTACAAAATGGCTGTCAGGAGGCAGTGATTTTTTGTACAGCGTGAACCTGTGCGGCAATTATGAATTTGAGCTTGTAAGGATAAAGCTATATGATTTTTCAAGGCTTTTTTATGTCACGAAAAGAGTTAAAAAATATGCAAATGTTGAGGTGATGCCACAGATTGATGAGATTCCTGTCAGGATAACGGACAGAGTAAGAAATTTCTTTGGGGATTCTGATATCTATGATGATTTAAGACCGGGATATGATCCGTCGGAGCTGTTTGATGTCAGAGAGTTTCAAAACGGTGACAGGCTGCAGAGTGTGCACTGGAAGCTTTCTGCAAGGACTGATGAGCTGATGTTAAAGGAGAACAGCCTGCCAAAGGCATGTGCGGTGGCCATAGTAGCAGATTTAAGGGGAATAAAGAAGGGCAGACAGGCAGATGCTTTTATGAAGCTTCTTGTCTCGCTTTCTTTTTCGCTTATGGATCAAAAATGCTCTCATTATGTGGCATGGTATGATACCGCCATAAACGATATTGTGAGAGCCAGAGTGGATGACGAGGAGGGCTTTTACATATTTTTGAATAGTTTTCTTAAAATAAAGCCGGATACAAAAAATGATGCGCTTTTTTTGTATGAGGAAAAGTACCGGGCAGAAAAGCTTGTGTGTCTGCTTAGCGTGGACGGAAGACTTCAGATAAAAAGGGGAGAGGAGATAGTTGGCAGAGCGGATGAAAAAAACGAGATTGTCATTTAGGAAAAGCAGATGGCAGAGATCTGATACAAATGAGATAAAGCCTGATTATAATAATGCATTTACAGTGCTTGGTGTCCTGCTTACTGAACTTGCCAATGCAGCTGCATCAGTACTTCTTACGGTGTGTGCAGTGTCTGTTGTGAATACGACCGTTTCACATGTGAGATGCCCATATTATGTGTATGTGTGGCTGTTTATTTTTTCGGTGATAAGCGGCTTTATAAACAGGCTTACATCGCTTGACACAAGAAAATGGGTGCGCCATGCGATAAATACGGGGCTGCTGCTTGTATTTCTGCTTGGAGTGTTTATTGCAAACTGGCAGGCTGCAGAGCATATAAAAGACGGCTTTTTGTATGTAAAGGGCAGGTATCTTGAGATAATAAATGTGTACTATGGCACTTCATTTGTCTGTCCAAAGGGCGATAAAGCCTTTGCGGGGGCATTTGTTGGCTTTGTGTCGTTTATAGTTATGCTTTTGCTGGTGACACTGGCGGTTCAAATTAAAAGAAGACGCATGCTCACATTATTTCCAACGCTTATGCTTGCGGTACAGCTGTGCATAGGCAAAAGCCCAAGTGTCAGTGAGGTTGTTATGCTCACGCTGTGTACACTCTGGTGTCTTATCGCAGATGGCAACGCACGCACAGTGGCAGGATATGATGCAAATGGCAGTGCACAGGGCAATGAGGTTTTAAGGATAGCGTCGTCTTTTTTATATATGGCAGCAGTGTCAGCAATACTTTTCATATGTGTATTTACATTTAAACCTCTTGCTGATACGCTTGCCGATAAAAAGCCGCAGATGCTTGCCTTTCAAAAAGATTTGGAGGGCAGCGTAAAATCATTCTTCAGCGTGGGGATTGATTTACAGGATGGCACGGTTAGTAATCACTATCCAAGCTACAGTGAAAAAACAGTGATGACGGTAGAAGCAAAGGCAGGAGTACCTTCTAATATTTATCTGAGAAGCTTCTACGGTGATACCTATGAGAATGGCAGATGGATTAAAAAGTCTGATTTTTCCGGGATGGAAAAAGAGTATCATGATGCTTCAAGGATGACAGCCTGGCAGACTACAATCGGATTAGCAACGCTGCTCGATGGTTATTATGATGATGAGACCAATCCGGCCACCGAAAAGTATACAATCACGATGAAGAAGCTTTCCACCAAATACGCCTATTTACCGTACTGTATAGACCCATACAGTATAGATGCCAAGGGTGATATAGATTTTGACGAAGACTTTTTTATCACAAAGGATAAAGGGACAAAGACTATCGAGGTGTCGGCGTGTCCCGGCTTTTTCGATGGTAGTCTGGAAACGTCCAGCCTTGAGCCCGAGCAGCCTCTTGAGGTCAACAATGATTTCTATGCGGCATACAATAATTATGTAATGGAAAACTATACTGCAAAGCAGGGTGGTGACGGGATTGTTGCGGAAGATGCAAAGTGGCTTCTTAGGACAGGACAGCTCACAAGCAATATGATGTACACAGGCTATATAAGAGAAAATGATGCCAACAGGATTGCGGCAGCACAGCTGGTGCAGCAGTTTCTGACATCGAAGAATTTTAAGTACAGCAAAAATCCTCCTTCCACAGGCGGTAAGGATGTAGTTGAAAATTTCCTCTCAAATAGCAGACAGGGCTTTTGTGTGCATTTTGCATCGGCTGGCACGATGATACTCAGACAGATGGGCGTTCCATGCCGTTATGTAAGCGGATATTGTGCAAAGGAGGACAGCTTCAAATCCGGTGAAAATGATGAGGATATATGTGAGGTGAAGGATTCGCAGTCGCATGCCTGGGTTGAAATATATCTGGATGATTTCGGATGGATTCCGGTGGAGATGACACCGGGATATTTTGAGTATGTGACAGGTGAGAATCCGTTTGACTATATTGGTGTCAACGGAAAGAAAACAAACACCGGTGCTGCTTATAATGATAGTGAGCATATGAATGATACTGCGGCAGATGAAGATGCTGCAAATGAAGATATAAAAAATACAGATGCAGAAAATGATGACACAGCAAAAGATGATACATCAAAAGCTGCAGCAAACAGTACATCAGGTGATGGCAGTGAGAAGGCTTATGGTTCACAGTCAGGTGCGGATAAACGTACAGATGCTCAGAACTCAAAAAAGAGACTTCATATACCACCGGTGATTTTAAAAACCTCACTCTGTGTGATTTTTCTGACTGCACTTACAGCCATCATAGTTTATATCAAAAGGCGAAGAAATATTTTGTGGGAAGCAAGACTTGCAAAAAGGGTGAAAAAAGGCCGTTACAGCAGGGTAGCAATAATGATAAACAACCGCATCTACAAAGGTCTGGGACATCCTTCAAAGAACAGGACAGATGAGCTTTATCTGGCTAACCTGAAGGAAAAATACTGCGGACCGGATTATTGCGGAATCCATTGGGACGAGTACATGCGCATCATACAAAAGGCTGTGTATTCATCAGAGGGCATCACAGGGGAAGAATGCTTTATGATAGTGGAAACATGGAGGCATCTGGAGAAAAAAGACATTAGACATAATTCACAAAAAAATATGTATAAAAACAGCATGATTAACAAAAAATAAACTCGTAAGGAAAATTGTGTTGAAATAATAAGGCTTCTGTGATATAAACTTAAGCAGACGTGTTACTTTTAGGGAGGCATTTGTCGTACATAACTTTTAACAGGGTTAGTGTATGATAAGTGCCTCCTTTTTGTCGCTGGAACAAAAAGAATGATAGGTGCAAATCGGTACATACCCTGCATTTATAGGAGGAAAAGCTCATGAAAGACAAAATTTTTGGTGTCCTGCAGAGAGTAGGACGAAGCTTCATGCTTCCAATCGCAATCCTTCCGGTAGCAGGCTTGCTTTTAGGACTAGGAAGCTCATTCACCAACACCACAACAATTGAGACCTATGGTTTACAGTGGCTGCTCGGAGATAAGACTATACTCCATGCACTTCTTGTAATCATGAATGCGGTCGGAAGTGCCATATTCGATAACCTTCCGCTCATTTTTGCGGTCGGAGTAGCAATCGGAATGGCAAAGAAGGAAAAAGAGGTGTCAGCACTTTCAGCAGTCATAGCATACTTTGTTATGAATGTATCAATCAATGCGATGCTCAAGATTTCCGGAAAAATCCTTGCAGACGGAAGCATTGCAAAGGATGTGCTTGATGGAACCATCACATCAGTATGTGGTATCCAGTCATTGCAGATGGGTGTGTTTGGCGGAATTATTGTAGGACTGGGAGTGGCAGCACTGCACAACCGTTTCTACAAGATTGAGCTGCCGAATGCATTGTCATTTTTCGGTGGAACAAGATTTGTGCCTATCATATCAACAGTGGTATATCTTTTTGTAGGAATCTTAATGTATTTTATCTGGCCTACTGTGCAGAACGGAATCTATGCACTCGGCGGAGTGGTGACAGGAACAGGATATTTCGGAACACTTCTCTTTGGTATCATAAAGAGAGCTCTTATTCCATTCGGACTGCACCATGTATTTTACATGCCGTTCTGGCAGACAGCAGTCGGTGGAACGATGGAGGTTGCAGGACATATGGTTGAGGGTGGACAGAACATCTTCTTCGCACAGCTTGCTGACTCTGCAAACATCGCACATTTCAGTGCCGATGCCACAAGATATTTCTCGGGAGAGTTTATTTTCATGATTTTCGGTCTTCCGGGAGCAGCACTTGCAATGTATAAATGTGCAAAGCCGGAAAAGAAAAAACAGGCAGGAAGCCTTTTACTTTCTGCAACACTTGCATGTATGTTTACAGGAATCACAGAGCCTCTTGAGTTCTCATTCCTTTTCGTAGCACCGGCTCTCTTTGCAGTACAGGTAGTGCTCGCAGGAAGCGCATACATGATAGCACATATTTTAAACATCGCTGTAGGACTTACTTTCTCAGGAGGATTACTTGATTTCTTCCTGTTTGGTATATTGCAGGGAAATGAAAAGACAAGCTGGCTGCTCGTGATTCCGGCGGGAATAGTATATTTCTTACTGTATTACTTTATTTTCAGCTTCCTTATAAAGAAGTTTGATTTCAAGACTCCGGGCCGTGAGGATGACGATACAGAGACAAAGCTCTACACCAAGGCAGATGTAAATGCAAGAAAAGCTGCCAAGGATGGACAAACTTCTGACGATAAAGCGGCTGTAGACGAGCTCTCGCAGACTATATCACGAGGTCTCGGCGGCAAAGCCAATATCTCAGATGTGGACTGCTGTGCAACAAGGCTTCGTATCACAGTAATTGATCCTGACAAGGTAAACGATGCGCTTCTTAAATCAACAGGAGCATCAGGAGTCGTGCACAAGGGACAGGGCGTACAGATTATCTATGGACCAAGAGTAACAGTGATAAAATCAGATCTGGAGGATTATCTTGCGAGCGTGACAGAGGAGCATTTCGAGGACGATGCAGTAGAAAATAATACAGCAGATGAAGTGAAGAACGAAAATGCAGACGAAGGCAAAGCGCAGGAAGCCGGCGATGCAAAAAAGCCGACAAGCACAGTCATCATCTCAAGCCCTATGACAGGAATTGCAGCAGACCTCTCAACAGCGCCTGATGAGGCATTCGCCAGCAAAATGATGGGTGACGGAGCAGTAGTCACACCTGAGGAGGGGGTAGTTGTAGCACCTGAGGATGGAACTGTTTTATTCGTTTTTGATACAAAGCATGCTTTGGGATTTACAACCGACTCAGGAATTGGTATGATAATCCATGTAGGAATTGATACAGTAAAGCTCGAGGGTAAAGGCTTTGACGTACAGGTTGAGGCGGGATGCCATGTTAATAAGGGCGATGTGCTCATGAAGCTTGACCTTGACTACTTAAAGGCGAACGCACCATCAGTTACCACTCCTGTCATCTGCACAGAGCTAAAAGATAATCAGAAAATCCGCCTCATCACAGACGGACCGATTAAGGCAGGAGAGCCTCTCTATGCAGTTGACACCTACGAGAAGTAATTCATACTTCATGATAATTGAATTGTCCGGTTATGTTAATAATAAATAGTTCGTATAAATTATCAGGAGTACATTAATAAATGTCAGGGGAATGATATGTACAGAATCACAAAGGTCTTAAATCACAATACAGTGCTTGCGGTAAAGGACAAGAGCGCAAGAGAATATCTTATAGTCGGAAAGGGTGTGGGTTTTGGAAAGAAAATTACACAGTCTGTCGAGCCAACGGAAGAGGATTCACTGTATGAGCTGACCCAGACAAGGGACAGAGGTCCGGCAAAGGACATAGTAAAATCCATCGAGCCGGAGTATCTTGAGATTGCAAATACACTGCTCGATAATGCAGAGCATGAGTTTGGACATATAGACAGAAGCATATTGTTTCCTATGGCAGATCATATAGCATTTGCTGTAAAGCGTATGGAAAACAAAGAACAGATCAGCAATCCTTTAAACGACGACATCCGTGTGATGTTTTATAGGGAGTACAAGATAGCTGAGAATATACGCCATATACTAAAGGATAAAAAACAAATTGATATAATTGATGATGAGATTGGCTACATTACTCTTCATATTCATACATCCTTAAACAATTCAAAGGTATCGGATGCCATGGAGATGGCGGCAGCAGTTCGAAAATGCGCCACATTTATAGAGGAAAAGATTGGAAAGCACATAGATGTCACTACTATGGCATACAACCGCCTCATGAACCATATCCGCCACATGGTATCAAGAGCCGCGACCGGAGAAAAATTAAAGGTTGATCTCAATCAGTTTATCGAGAAAAATTATCCGGAGTCATTCGCACTGGCAGGTGATATATGTAAGGAGCTTGGAAAGGACTTAAATCATGAGTTTTTGGACAATGAGACAGGCTACCTTGCCATACATATCGAGCAGATTAAGTGCGATGAGATGATAAGTGAATAAAAAATGTGAAAACCTTCCTGCCGTAAAGTATTATATTAAATGCATAAAGAGTTAATCCTTATGCATTCTACACCGCTCGCGGTAGAGTTAAGAAATTAACTCTACCGCGTTTTTTAGTTGTAAAGAATGGGTGTAATACAAAGTGGCATTCGCTATAGGCACTATGTTAAAACACACACATTCACCGCACACACATTGTAACAAAAAACACAGTGGGTATGCAATAAAACACGGTGTTATGTGCCAAAAGTTGATTTACTAACATTTATAAGAAAGTGAGGACGCAAAATGAACACAACATCAACAGCATACTTTAAAAAAAGCGACAAATTATTCACCTCAACAGCTAGTGTGTATATTCCAAAGACGGAGTTTGTCGGAAGCAGTATTAAATGGTTTGATGACAGTAAGTTAATCAGAAAAAATAAGTAAAACTGTAAATCAGTTACGATTTTCAGAGAAAGGAGCCACTTATGGCAAAGAATATTTACGAGTATATTGGTAAAAAAGAACTTTTCAGACGTGCGCAGAATGTAAGTTATATTGAACTGCCAAAAATAAAAGAACTGGTTTATTCAAAATATGAAGGCTGCGAGTGGCTTGAAAACGAAAAGATAACAATAAGGTCACAGGCTTGTGGAACATGGATACTTATACAGAATCGTAGAGAACATGAAGAAGAAATTCTGTGTGGGTACGATGGAGAAGGAAATTTCTCTAGACATTATGTGAATGGAAAAAATATAGCAGTGAAAGCAGACAACAAGTCAAGTGAACGACTTAAAATTTTGATGGAACTTGATTTGGATAATCTGCCTGAGCAATTACCGGATGAACTCAAGGGGATTAGAACTGTTTATTAAAAGGTTTTATAGCTGTAAAAACAGCAGAAAAGAGGTTTTATGATGTACAAAATAACTATCAGCAACTTAAAAGGTGGAGTAGGAAAGACAACTACAACAGTAAATCTTGCATATTCTTTTATGCAGCTTGGAAAGAAGATTCTTGTTGTGGATGCTGATCCACAGGCAAATGCAACGCCATTCTTTTTACCAAGAAAGACAGAACGGTCAATCAAAGATGTGTACCGGAATCCGGCACACGTAAAGAGAAGCATTTATAGAACCAGGTATGGCAATATTGATGTCATACCGGGAAGTACAGAACTCGAGGAGGATGATGCATCACAGATTGATGTAATAAAAAAGGCACTGGATACCGTGGCGGACAGATATGATATATGCCTTATTGATACAAGACCTGCCTTTGAGCAGCTGACCATTACATGTATTTGTGCAGCTGATTTGGTACTTACTCCGGTATGCCTGAATAAATTCTGTCGTGATAATTTATCAGTTGTAGATGAAAAGATAAATGGACTTAGATATATATATCCGGTTATGGATGGTGAGTTAATGGAGCCTGTATGTTCACCGGTATGGAAAGTATTTGCGACTATGGTGAATTCAAACAGAAGGGCACAAAGAGAGATTTATGAGGACCTTGTTGGCAGACATGATTATCCATTTCTTACAACATGTGTAAGTGCTTCGTCAGTAGTTGATAATGCCCTGTTGCTCTATAAGCCGGTAGCAAAACATAGAAAAAGTAATCCGGTAGCAAATGATTATCTGGAGCTTGCAAATGAGATTTTAGGCGTGAAAGAAGGTGAGTTCCATGGCTAAATTCGGAGCTGTATTTAACAGTGATGTAAAGAAAACTGACAACAGACCACGCAGTGAAACCAGATGGATACATTACACCAAGCTCATTGACAATACAGACCAGTATCGTAAAAGTGCAACAGAGGATGATATAGCTGCTTTTGCAGAACTGATTAAATCGGCCGGCAGGGTTCTTCAGGATTTACTGGTCCGAAAAAGCGGAACTGACACATATGAAATCATTGCAGGTCATCACAGAAGACTTGCCTGCAGGTATCTGGTAGAGCATGAAGGACTTAAGGAGTTTGAGTTCCTTCCATGCAAGGTAGAGCATGTTGATGATGTGCAGGCAGAGTTCCAGCTTTATGCGACTAATGGCTTCATCCCAAAGACAGATGCAGAAAAGCTGCATGAAATAGAACGCATCAAATATCTGCTTGATAAATATCCTGACGAGTTTAAGCATGTGCATGGAGGTAAGACGGTTGAAAAAATAGCCCGCATTCTGAATATGGGAAAAACGACAGTTGGCGATTATGTTAATATTTCAAAAAATCTTGGTGATAAAGGAAGAGAGGCTCTGGAAAAGGGACATATAAATAAAAGCGCTGCGCTGGCACTGGCCTCACTTCCTGAAGAAAAGCAGGAAGAATTGATAATGGATGGAAAGACAACCATGAAGGAGATAGAAGAACATAAGGAAGCTTCCAAACCTAAAAGAGAGCCGGAACCAAGACAGGTCAGAATTTTTTATGATCTGTTTTTAAAGGACGCAGACCGGCGGTTTAATTCATCTAAAGAGCTGAGAGAATACCTTATGTCTCATTTTGCAAAATCATACAGAGGCGGATGTGAGGCAGGAATATCATATGACTGCTCGCCAAAAGGCATCATAGTGTGTAACTCGGACAGACTGTCATGGACAGAGTTCCTTGACCTTGTGGATGGTGTTACAGGCTCAGACAGATATGAAAGGATGCAGGAGGAAGAGCAGGGGATGACCGGCCAGTATGCATTTAACAACATTGATATGGACATAGACGAGGAAATCATGTCAGAAGATGATGAGGAAAATGTATTCGATGAGGATGAAGAGGAATTCAAAAAGAGTCTGGAAGTTATGTATGACTTGGCTTTTTACCTTACAGAACAAAGAGAGCGGCTTAAAATGATTAGACAGCGTGCAGAGGCCGGTGCAGATGTTCCGGTTAAAGTTTTAAGAAGGCAGGAGTATATAGTACAAGGATTAGAAAAATTGGCTAAGGAGGAAAAATAATATGGGATGTTCGTATGCAATAGAAACAGATGAATATCACGGATTTGAATGTCCGGTATCGGGAGGAGCATGTATGTATCTCTATCCTGATTCAAAAAGATGTGCAAGAGAGTACGGAGAAGGTCCGGATGTTGGGAATACTGAAGATATGGAAGAATAATGATACTTTCCGCAGGCCGTGCCATAACCGGCACGGCTGTGCGTGGCATCAAATGAAGAAAGTATCTTTGCTGCCAGAAATGGCAGCCATCATAAAACCTTTGCGGCAGATTTTTATATCTGCCGCGCATATGGAAAAAGGGTGAATAAATGAGTGTAATAATTACAGAAGACAGAATTAAAAAAATACTGTCGAACCGCGAAAAAATGCTTAATGACATTAATAAAAAGATGGTTCTTCTTTTCCGCGAGGTAAGCCGGAGTGACATGGGGGTGTTTATGGATGAGCTTATAGCTGAAAAAAGCATCTCAGCTGCACATAACAGCCTGTTGCCCGGCCCTAAAGGTGGAAAAAAGAAAGACCTGTCTGACCTTATAATTAAACTTGAAAAAGACAGGGAAATAAGACGTAAAGAGCTTTTAACGATGCTCACAGAGCTGTCGAATCAGGAGGATGTGGTTAATCGTGTATGGGCCTGTTATCTGGCGCTGGACGACCCTTATTATACACTGCTGAGTCAGTTATATGTTGAAAATGATTTGTATGAGAACGTAAGAATACAGTTTGACATGTCACCGACCACATTTGAGCGTTACAGGAAAAAGGCGTTGCATCTGATTATAGAATACACAAAGAGCCCCCTGTCTGTTGGGGAACTAATAACAGGAAGTTCCGGAAAAATTCATAAACCACAGAACCGGGCTCCTGCAGGAAGAGTGCCATCAGACATCATTGAAGGACAGATTGACATGATGGATTTTCTTGAGGTACCGGATTCCGGTACCGGGAATGAAAAGGAGGTAAAACATGTACATAAGCAGGAAATATAAGACAGTAACATATGAAAACCGCTGTCAGATACAGGAAATGCTTAAAACTAATAAAAGCATTACAATTATGGAAGTCGCAGAGAGGATGAATTTTGAGTATTCAACAATTTACCGGGAAATACGACGTGGAACAAATGAGGATGGTGTTTATGATGCCCAATATGCGCAGAAGCAGTATGAAATATCAATGAATAACAGGGGCCGCAAGGAAAGAATATTCGATAAAAATGGCGAAATGTATAAATTCTTAAGGCAGAAACTCATTGATGAATGTGTCAGTCCACAGACTGCATTGGATGAGCTTAAGAAATCAGGGATAAAGACAGATGAACAGTATCCATCAAAAGCCACGTTGTACCGGATGATGAGGCGAGGAGATTTTGAATGACAGCAGTGTTATTTTGTATGGCAATGATAATTGAGATTGTTTATGTGTTCATGTCACCGGTACCTAAGGAACTGGAAAATAAGTATCTGCTTATAGGGACAGCTTTTATCTGTGCTGCAGATTTTACATATCATATAGATTATACAACAATAAAAATGTATGTATTTGCACTATTAGGAACAATAGCAACTTCAATATTTCTTATTAGTTGTGTTGTTGGAGTAATAACAAAATGCATAGATTTTACAGACTTATTTTTTACGTTGTATATGGCACTTTTTCAGCCACTGTTGACAATGGTTTTAACTAGCTCATATGAATTAATGATAGTTGTAATTATAGCAGTAGTAGGACTTGGAATGAGTATATTCATGGTGCATAAAGAAAAAAACAACCAGCAGGAAAGGAAAAAGTGACATGATTAATGAAAAAAAACTTAAAAAAGAACTGCAGAAAGAAATTGAGACAATCAGAGAGAGAAAAATCACAGTGAAATTGTCGGATGCAGATTGTGACCGACTGGCGAGAAAGTGTGGGGAGCATGGTCTGACTATCGGAGAGCTGATAGAGAATTTTGTCGGAGATTTGGTTGGCGGTACTTACTCCAACGGAAGTGATGAAAGAGATTATGCTGACCAATGGTTCGAGCGTTGTTGGTTCGGAATGTTCCCAGAGCCTACACTGCTGAATCACTTATTGAATTTGGGGTACGAACCAGAGCATTATCTGGATATGTTGGAAAACGTAGAGACAATAAAATCCGACATTGAAATTACTAAACAGAACATAGCAGAGCCAAGTGATGAATGGAAAGACATTGTGTATCACAAGTACAATGATGATAGAACAAGCTATGAGAGTGTGCCTTGTTACAATAGTGTTGATGAATATATAGCAAGCGAAAAAGAATGTTTAGAAAGCTATAAGGCAGACTTAGAAGAAGCACTGGAAGAACTGAAAGACATGAGAGAGGACTGGAAGCCAGAGAAAGAGCCGAACATGGACGAGGAAATCGAACTCATTAAGAAGTGGGTAAAGGAAAGAGAGGACTTCATCAATGAATAGGACAAGACCAAAGCAGATAGTCATAAGGGTATCAGAGGAAGAACTTGCACAGATAAAAGAAAAAGTAGAACAGTCTGGAAAGAGCCAGCAGCAGTATATCATTGAAGCCCTCACACAGTCGAACATTGTCAATCTGGACGGACTGAAAGAGATATATCCAGAGCTGAAAAGGCAAGGCAACAATCTGAACCAGATAGCCAAGAAGCTGAATGAGAACGGATATGTTGACTATAAGCAAGAACTTCCTAACACCATGAAAGAGGTGAGAGAAGTATGGCAGTTATTAAAGCAGTATCTTCAAAAGCAGGCATAGGGCAAGCACTGGACTATGTGACGAAAGAGGAAAAGACGGAAGATAAGCTTGTCAGTGGTCTGCACTGTGAACCAGATACAGTTAAGGACGAAATGCAAGCCACCAAGGAGCTGTGGGGCAAGACTGGTGGCAGAACCTATAAGCACTTCGTACAGAGCTACCATGAGGACGAGCATATCACACCAGAGCAAGCCCATAGGAACGCTGTGGAGCTTGCCAAGAATACAGAAGCATGGAAAGGGCATGAAGTTCTTATTGCCACGCACATAGACCGAGGACACATTCACAGTCACTTCATAGTGAACAGCGTGAATTATGAGAATGGTCACAAGTTGCAGTGGAGCAAAGCAGATCTGCAGAACCTGAAAGACCGGTGCAATGAACAGAGCCGGCAACAGGGGCTTCATGTTCCGGAAAAGGGCAAGACATTCTCCGGAGAAGAAAGAGAAGAAACTGTTGCGTGGAATAAAGAGACATACAACCTCTTGAAGCAAGCCGAGAAAGGCGAGGTAAAGAGCTATGTGCAAGATATAGCATTGTCTGTTATGGACTGCCGAGAGACAGCCAGAAGCCGAGAGGACTTCATAAAGCAGATGAACGAAAGAGGGTACGGAGTGGACTGGCAAGACAGCCACAAGTACATTACTTTCACAGACCTTAATAGGCAGAGCCAAGGGGAAAAACAATGTAAAGTCCGCAACAATAAACTGGAAAAGTATTATGCAGTGGACTTTGGAAAGGAGAGCTTAGAGCATGGGTTTGAAATCAATGCACGCAGAGAAGCAGAGCGAACAGCCACAACAGAGCGTGCAAGACAACAGCTTGATAGAACAGCAGTCGCAGAGAATAGCGGAGCTGATGAAAGAGCAAGAGCAAGACAGCTACTTGATAGAACAGCAGTCGCAGAAGATAGCAGAACTGGAAAGGCATATCAGCCAGATAACACAGCAGTCACAGAAGAAAGACTCTCAAATCTCCGAAGCTATCAGCCAAGCCGAGGAATGGAAAGCCAGGGCAGACCAGGAACAGACCAGGGCAAAAGACCAGGAACGGAAACTACTGGAAGAACAACTGAACCTCAAAAAGACCTTGCAGAAGAAAGGCTTGCAAGCCTCCGAAGCCATAAGCCAAGCCGAGGAATGGAAGAACCAAGCCGAGAAATCGGAGATACAGATACAGAAACTCTTATCCGAGAAGCAAGAGCTGGTATCGACAGTAGCCGAACAAGGGAAGAGAATAGCGGAGCAGACCGAGCAAATAGAGAAGCTGAACGAAGCAGACAACGTGCTGAAGCTCAACGCAGAGCTGAAGAAGCAAAACGAGAAGCTGAAGCAAGACAAGCTCAACGCAGAGCAAGAAGCCGAAGCTACGGTATCGAGCGTTAAAAGGGAATATGAAGCCAAGGGCAGAGAGCTTGACCGCAGAATCGGTGAAGCTGCCAAGCAGTCGGCAAGCCTTAAATCCGAAAGGCAGAGCATAAGCGAAGATATAGAGCAGAGAGCAACAGCGAAGTATCTGGACCAGAAGAAAGAGCTTGACAGGAAGTTCAAAGCCCAGACAGCGAGCTATGACAGCTTTCTGTTAGGTCTGCTACTGTATGGAGTGCTTACCACAGTATTCACAGCAGTGCGTTCAGAAGCCTTTGTAAGCGATTTTAAGACGTTTTTCGTGGCAATATGGCAGTTCATTGTGAATGCGTTCCAGTTGCTTCTTAAAGGCGGTCAGTGGGCTTCACAACTGGGAGATAAGATACCACAGCCAGTAGTGGCTACCATAGTACATTATCTTCTTTTAATCGTCTTTGTGGGCGGTATTGCTATCGGTGTGGGCTTTCTTATCTTCCTTGGAGCAAGCAAGGTGTTTGAGTTCTACACAGAGGACTATGCGGACACAATGAGCCTTGCCGTATTCCTCATAAGCCTTGCGGTATCGGTGTACTTTGCAGAGCCTATAAGGGCGGTAATCCCTATCAATCTTCTTTTACTGCTGATACTGGTACATATCGTGTATGTGCTGATAAGGTGGTATGTAAAAGGGTGTATGAGGTCGAGAGGGTACTACTAAATTGACACCCCAGAAATGGGGTGTTATATTTGTATTACAGATGTGCAAAAACTCATTGATAAGATTAGCGGTCAAGCGAAGCAAGGGGCAGTATATTATATAATATATCTAAGTAGGTGAAAAATATGCGTAGAAATACAAAAACAATGTATGAATGGAGAAAGGCATATAGGGATAAAGAGGAGCTGATGTTGGAGAGAGGTTTTCCAGAGGTCAGCCCTTATGAGTTCTATCGTGACTTGTTCCCAGAGGGGAGCTTGCAGAGTGCAGAGCATGACGGAAAAGGAAATTTGATTGCAACCCAGATAAGACCATCTGGAAAGGGAAGAACGAAGCAGTGGGTTGTAGATGATAGCCTGAATATGCTTGATAAGGTCATAGGGGACGAGTTCGGACTGATACCGCCTATCACGTTCTATGGCAAGACACACACGAAGCAGAACGCACATGAACTGTATGCGGTTGCGATAGATATTGATTATGTCGGAAAACAGCAGTTGAAGAACCTCTTGAAGCAGTTCGGGAACGGAGTACAGCTCCGACCGACTTACCTTGTGAGTTCTGGAAAGGGTGTTCATGCCTATTACTTTTTGAAAGAGCCAGTACAGTTGTATCATAATCTGGAAGATACCCTTGCGGAGCTGAAAGAAGCATTTATCCGCAGACTATGGAACGATACAAGCAGTATCAGACCAGACAGCCCAGATATAACAGGTATCTATCAAGGCTTTAGGTGTGTTGGGAGCCAGAGCAAGCTGGGGGCAGACTTCCCAGTGAAAGCCTATAAGATGTCGGATAACCGCTATACTCTGGAAGATATAAAGGATAGCATACCGAACTGTAAGGTTGATTTATCGGTACTCACAGAGAAGCCGAAGAAAGAAAAAGGCAAGCTGTCACTGGACGAAGCAAAGAAGCTGTACCCAGAGTGGTATCAAGAGCGAGTTGTAGAGGGCAGACCGAAGAAAAAAGGCACATGGGTATGTAATGAAGCCCTTTATGAGTGGTGGAAGAACAAGATTTTTACCGAAGTAAAGGTAGGCGGTAGGTACTTCTCAATCATGGCATTGTGTGCGTATGGCTTGAAATGTGGCATATCTGAAAGACGGATAAGGCAAGATGCCTATTCATTTCTGGAGCATCTGGAGAGCCTTACAGACGATGAGGACAACCATTTTACCAGAGAGGACGTAAAGGACGCACTGAAAGCCCTCAAAGCTGATAACAAGCTACTTTCGACTATGGCAAGCCGAGAATGGATAGAGAAGCAGACGAAAGTTGTAATACCGCCAAATAAGAGGAACGGAAGAAAGCAAGCGGTTCATGTGAAGTACATGAATAATCAACGAGCTTTCAAAGTTGAAATGGGCGAGTGTACCAATGGTGGTAGACCAGATAAGGCGAAAATTGTCGAAGAATGGAGAGAAAGCCACCCTCTGGGAACAAAAGCGGAATGTGAACGTGATACTGGCTTGAGCCGACATACTGTATTGAGGTGGTGGAGCGTGGGCGAAGCCCTCTAAGGCATTTCCCCTTAATTACCCAAGAGCCATAAGAAAAAGAGTGTCAAGGGCAGTCGCAAGACTGTGCAGTTTACCCTTGATACTCTTTTTTGTTGGCTACAATGTCCGCGGGGAAAATGCTAGTCCGTCCGTTCCGTTACTCCCTCATGGGTTCGATTGTCCATTCCAAAATGAGAAAGTAAAGGGTTGTCTGCGACAATTTTTTTCTATGCTGCCATTCGCTGATCCGCAAGCGGAAGCTCATGGAAGCACAGAAAAAAACAAGCCCTTGACTATCTCATTTTTCCATTCCCAAAGTCACCCAAGAGGAAGTAAGCTCCACTGTATTTCTGGCGAAATCCACGCACGAATATATCCGCTTGACAGGTGGCTATCACTATGCTATATTATGTGTAGCGGATATATTGCAAGTTCCCTAAAGTGATAGCCTAACGGCTACACTTTAGAACTTGTGAGGGTGGCGAAGCCCCCCTTCAATCCCCCTTTGAGTGACCGCAGATATGCGGTAAATTGTTGAGTGATAGCCAAGAAGAAAGCGAGGTAAAAGCATGAGTTGGGGCGAGGAACAGCAGAAAGAAATTGAGACAATCAGAGAGAGAAAAATCACAGTGAAATTGTCGGATGCAGATTGTGACCGACTGGCGAGAAAGTGTGGGGAGCATGGTCTGACTATCGGAGAGCTGATAGAGAATTTTGTCGGAGATTTGGTTGGCGGTACTTACTCCAACGGAAGTGATGAAAGAGATTATGCTGACCAATGGTTCGAGCGTTGTTGGTTCGGAATGTTCCCAGAGCCTACACTGCTGAATCACTTATTGAATTTGGGGTACGAACCAGAGCATTATCTGGATATGTTGGAAAACGTAGAGACAATAAAATCCGACATTGAAATTACTAAACAGAACATAGCAGAGCCAAGTGATGAATGGAAAGACATTGTGTATCACAAGTACAATGATGATAGAACAAGCTATGAGAGTGTGCCTTGTTACAATAGTGTTGATGAATATATAGCAAGCGAAAAAGAAGATTTAGAAAGCTATAAGGCAGACTTAGAAGAAGCACTAGAAGAACTGAAAGACATGAGAGAGGACTGGAAACCAAAGAAAGAGCCGAACATGGACGAGGAAATCGAACTAATTAAGAAGTGGGTAAAGGAAAGAGAGGGATTGAGCTTATCATAGATGCTGTAGAAAGCACGTTTACAGTTGATGAATTAATGAGTATGTCAGGTAAAGATATACGTGAAAAAAGACAAAAAAGCAGCCGGTTATCTGAAATGCCGGGACAAATTAGTATTAGTGATATATTAAACGTACCGGAATCCGGTACACGGAGGTAGCGACAATGAGTAAAAATAAGACAGGTAAAAGAGGATTAAAGATTGGCAAAATAAGTTCTTCACATAAGGGGATATGTGTACATACCCCCAGTGGTAAAAAAATTTTTATTGATGAAAATGGAAAAACAAAAGTTATTTGGGATAATTAGGCTCAAGGCATCGTGAAAGATTTATTATTGAGCTAAGATCAGATTTTCCCATAATAAAATTATTTATAACGGATATATTGTGAAGAATTATATATGTAACCAACTCTGACTTTGTTAAAATGGCAGTCATACACAATTCATCATTTAATAAGTAAAAAGGGATGGCTGAGTTTGGGTTAAACTTTGTATATTCTATATATCGGTGTCTTCCATCTAAAAAAAGACAGCATGATAAAGGTTTAAAATCTATTATAAGCAATGTATCGTATGCATGGTTATATGGATGTTTAACAATATTAGAAATCCGTTTAAATTCATCCGCAGAATTTAATAAATCCTGTTTGAGAAGCAGATTGAAATTATTTAACGAATAATGTGAAATTGGAATATTATATTTTTTGGCATACGAATAAAGGACTTCAATATCCCAACTAATGGTAACAATTCCTCCGTTATGCAGATGAAATTCGTGGGTTTCATAAAGGTGTGTATCAGAAGTATATAGAGGACTGCGAGTACGATCACATTGATATTTTTGCCAGTATTGGCGATATATTTTTATTTCGCCAACTAAAAAATCCGCAATGTCTACATTATCACCCAATAAACTAATAATCTCGTTTTCTATGTAATTAAGAAAATCAAACATTGTAAATATAAGTCTCCTTTATTTTTTGTGATTACATTATAGCATATATAGGATGGCAATTTTAAGATTTAATTTAAACGTACCGGAATCCGGTACACGGAGGTAGTGACAATGGGTAAAAATAAGACAGGTAAAAGAGCAGACATAATATCAGATATCAAAGATAATTTTTTAAATGATACTAATTATAATTTAGCTAATGTAAAAAAAGATTTAAGGTTAGTCAAAAATTTTAGATTTTCAATAAAGACCTCAGAATTATATGATCATGTAAATTGGATAATAGCAATTTATTTTTTAATAGCGGTGGTGGCATTAGTGCCAATAGTATATAAGCTATTACCCATAAGTAAACCGGCAGGAATGATAGCTTTGTCTATTTGGGCTATACATACGATGAGTGTAGCAGGAATAATAAGTTATGGTGAACCTGTAAGAGGTGGGAAGAGGAGGCATTTGGAGAATATACTTAAACTATCAGGTGAGAAGCTTCTCCATTATGTAGACACGGTTAATTATGTATATATAACTGAGTATAAAAAAAGTAAATTATATTTTGTAACATATTATACATTCGATAAGTATGCAGAACCTGATCGATGTATTATAGAAGAACGTGGTTCGACAGCAATATCAATAATAAAATTTGGCAATGTACCGGAATCCGGTACACGGAGGTAATAACAATGGGTAAAAATCAACATAAATACCTGAATTTTGAAGAAAGACAAAAGATTGAAGAATTAGTTCTTTCAGACAGACTGTTTAAATCCCATTTTGTGAGATGGGGTTAAATGTATAAACTAAAATAATAACAAAATAAGGAGCGGTAATATGGACGGAGATAATATGGAAAAATTAACATTACAGGATTATGAAGCAGAAGGACTATGCAGCGGATGCATGTTTTACGGAGCAGTGGATGTAGATGGCAGGTTAGGATGCTCGTTCCACTGGTTTGACGATGAGTCTGAAGACTGGAATTACAGTAAAAACTGTGATGAGCTGTGCGGCATGTAAGGGAGGAGACGAGTAATGCAATATATAATTGTGAGTTTTATTGTTTTAGGGATATTTGTTGTCACTACAATGATGTTATGCGGCATGGCAAATTCCACGGACCGTGAGAAGGATGATGCAGAGCAGCTTAAATGGATACATCAGCTTTCAGAGGAGAAAAAGAAGTGAATGTAAGAGTTATACCTAAATGGATATGGACTGAATGGGTGCAGATATGTACACAGCTCAAAAAATATCCTGATGCCGTAAATAACATAAGAATCGTAACAGATAATGAAAGACTGAAAAGGTCTGAATGGAATTACAAAAAACAGTTAGAAAATGAAGTAACAAAGAGGAACAGATGAAGCTTAAGTACAGAATACTTGAAAAACTTCATAGCGTAAGCAACAGCGAAATGGATCTGCTGGTATGGGCAGTGCAGCATTCTGATGAGGAAAGTGGAACCATGTATGGGGCATACTACAAAGACTACTGCGATGAGTATGACAGATGTAAGCAGTCTTTTTATAATGCGCTGTATGGACTTGCTGATAAGGGAATTGTGACCTTCAGACGCAACCAGAATGACGCAGGCACTACAAGTGATTATGACATTACGGTAAACGATAATGCATATCCGTGGAAAGGAAGCAGTGAGGCTACATACCGGAATGAGGGATATGTAGACCTGGCAAGCCCGGTGTTCCGTTCAGGAGAGTTCAAGGCTTTGAAAGCAAAAGAGAAGTATCTGGCCCTTGAGTTTAGAAAGAGAAGCTTTGAGACAGGAAAAGGCTATAAGCATGGCGTCAGGGCATTCTATGAAGCGTGGGATAAAACACTTGGGGTAACTGACAGAACAGTCAGAGGCTATATACATTCACTGTCCAAGGTATGCGGATTCTTCAGCGTAGGAATCAAGGATGGTTTTTACCGCATAACATCAAGGATATGCTTTAAAAAGCCGGCTAAAGGTCAGGAAGGCCACAGATATGACCAGGACATGTATAATGAGCAGTCAGTCAGAATGGAATTAAACAGAGATAACATCAAGTATGACAAAACAGGCTTTGATGATACAGTTTTTCTTATGTATCAGTATGCTTCAGCCTTTGCAAAAAAACATGCAGATGTAAAAACATACCTTTCAGCAGCAATACATAACAGTATAAGCGGACATAAATGGAGAGACAGATCTCTGTCTGCCCCGACAGTACATCATCATTTAAAAACCATTCTGGAAAACTTAAAGGATGTGCCGGAAACACAGTCTGTGAAATCAAACTGCAAATCAAAGGAAAACAGATTCAACAGCTTCAGCCAGCGTGACAATGATTATGGAGAGCTGGAAAGCCTGCTTCTCAATTCAACAATATAAATGGAAAACAGCCTGGGTCGGACGACGCAGGCTTCGTAAACGTTCACAAAAACATGCACATTTGCATTTCAAAAAGCATAAAACCCAAAAAATACTTCAAAAATGAATAAAAAACATTTCCGGAAAGACCGGATGACATGCATGGCACTGCAGCCCTGCACATATCAGTCCAAAAATACGGATATATTTTTATAGCAGTCTAAAAAAAGTGACATATATGTCATATGCCGGAAAACCAGTCCATAAATGCAGATATATATGGCATATACCAGTCCAAAAGAATGCCGGCATCCGGTAAGCTCAAATGCAGTGTTTAAGGCATAAAGGGTATATATTTAAACGCTTTTATATACATTCTTATATCTTACCTTTTCTTTTACTGGAATTAATTCTTATCTTTTCCCATATATGGGACTTACGGGAGCTGCGCTCCGGATTAAATGATGCATGTTATCGTATAACCATCTGAAACTCTTACAAGTCCCATTAATGAAAAATAAAAATTAAAAGGGAAAAGACAAGCCTTATTAGACAAGGCAGCCAATAACTGCATTACAGTTTTTCAATATCTAAGCCTGGTGCTATGAAAAAATGTAAATGATGATATGTACATGTTTATTCTGGTATGTTAACAGAATGTTCATATGCGGCCAGACAATACGAGATATGTATTTTTTGACCAGACAGCGAATTAAAAAGTTTGCTGTTAATTTGAACAGAAGTTTTAGCATTGTTTTAATCATTGGGAATATCCTCCTTCTTTTTTGTTCAAAGAGAGTATGATTTTTATTTCTCTTTTTAAGTGAAATATTTTGTGAATTTCATATAGAAATATGGATTTTGCAAAATCACATTAAATAAAATTTTAAGAGTTAGTTGCTTGGCAGATGTGCATTAAAAGTTACAAAATCATCATAAAATGTCTCATTTATGGGAGTTCAGAGATATTCCGGCCGACAAAAGACCGGTAGTAAGTGGAGGTAAATGGAGGTAGATAGCATATCTGTTAAGTGGTATTATATAATTGTGAAAAAAGATAAATATTGCACAAATATAACTTTGTGATCACGGTTAAAGAGCAGCATTTTGTTGTGCAACTCTCACAAAAACAATCCAATGGGACGTTTTTGCTTGACAAAAACACCCCATTGGATTACTTTATAAGTGAAGGGAGGATATATATGGGAAATGAAAAGACTGACTGGATGATATATTCAGACCGGGAAATGAGTGTTATTTCTGCACAGGAAGAAAAAGTATCCTTCAAGGAACTGATAAAATCCCTGGGAATGACACAGAAAGAATTTTCGGAGACATTTGGTATTCCAATGGGAACCTTAAGGCACTGGATATCCGGTGACCGTGAGTGTCCTGTATACACTAAAAGAATGCTTGCATATATGGTAGAATTAAAAAGACTGGAGGCAAAAAGGGATGAAGATGGGGAATAATGGCAGATTTTATAAGATTATCAAGGCAACAGCATTAGTTATCGGATTAGCACTTGTGATAGTTATACCGGTTGTTAAATGGCACATGAGACAGGAGGCTGCAAAGATAATACAGGAGGACCAGCAGAAAATCTTTAAAGAAGCCTTTGACAGAGGTTATCACTGGGGAGGTAATACTGAAAGTGAAGATGATGAACTGTATTTCGACTTCACTGATAAAAGCACTAATAACCAGTAAAAGAGGTAAAATGATGAAAGAAATTAAAGACATATACAACATGACAAAAGAAGAAAATATATTCTGTGCAAAGAGAGTGCTCGTAGACTCAATCTATAAGCAGGCAAATCTTGAGGGAATAGGAGTGACCTTTGCAGAGACACAGGATATTCTTAATAATGTAAATGTAGATAAAGTAACACCGACCGACATGAGCAAGGTATGCTGCCTCAGGGACGGATGGCATTATCTGTTTGATCATCTGGATGAACCTGTAGATTTGGTGTTTCTTGAATCAATACATGAACTGACAGCCAGATTTGACGTGCCTTACCAGTATCTTGGAAAGCTCCGTGTTGATGATGTCATGATATCAGGCACAGACTGGAGACCGGAGATACCGGATGTAGAAACCATATACCGGGATCTGCAGGAACTAAACAGGATAGAGTGCATTACGGACAGAGCTTTGTCTATCGGTCTTTACATTATGCGTACACAGATGTTCAAGGACGGAAATAAGAGAGTCGGTTCGTTTGCAGCCAATAAGATACTTATAGAAAACGGCAGAGGCATATTCAATGTCCCGGTCAAATATGATGGTGCATTTAAGCAGATGCTTGTTGATTATTATGAGAGCAACGATAACGTAAAACTTAAGGAATGGATAGCGGATAACTGCTTACAGGGCACAACACTTGTAAAAAAGCCGCAGAAGGCAGTAAAAGCCCCACGTTTATAGAAAGGAAGGTAACAGCATGAAGAGAAAAATCATAACAGCAATACTTGCGATAACGGTTGTATTTTCGGCAGCTTCGTGCGGAACAGCCGGAAGTAAGAGCAGCAATATACAATCAAATACACAGGAAGCAGTATCCGATACGCAAAACAGCACGGAAAGTACATCTGAAACTGCAGGGGATACACAGTCTGAAGAAACGGCTGCAACAGTAAAGGACGATGAAAAGGTATCTGGTTCCGGTACATCAAAATCAGATACTACTGCATCTTCGTCTGCTGACAGTAAAGACGCTGACAGTACAGTAAAGAAGAACAGTTCAGACAGTAAGAACAGTGCAAAGAATAGTACCTCAACAGCCGTAAAGCACAACAGCACACAGAGTACAGGTGCATCAAATGCAGGCACCAAAACAAATAAGGCAGCTGATAGCAGTACTGCAGCATCAAATACCACATCACAGGGCAAATCGGAGTGTACCCATAAATGGGTAAAGTATGTGGCCAATACCATTCAGCACAAGGAAGAGGGACATTATGAGACAAAGGTGGTAAAGGCTGCATATGATGAGCCGCAGTATTCTGCAAAGGTAGTATGCGGTTGCGGAAAAGCTTTTGATACAGTGGAAGAGTGGGCTGATCATCAAATAGATGATGATTGCATTTTGGGATATAGTGTAAAAAGTGTAGAAGTAGGAAAAATTCATCATGATGCAGAAACAACCCAAGTATGGGTAGTGGACAAGCCGGCATACACAGAGTATGTGTATGGCGAGAAATGCAGCGGATGCGGTGCCACAAAATAGGGTGGTAGTAAGTGGTAGTAGATATCTTTTTCATGGTAGTGTAATATATAATTGATGATAAAGGAATTGTACAGAGGTCTCGTGCAGTTCCTTTTTTGTTACAAATTGTAAGCCAAAAATTTAACACAGCTTAACAGGAGGGCAGGATGAAAAAACTTATATCACGTCCAAACATCATGCAGCGGGCGCCTCCATAAGCATTAGAGTACAGGGATTGACCATAACGGCCGGTCCTTTTTTAATGCACAAAATAAAGGAGAAAATAAAGCATGAAAAAACTTAAAAGAGTGCTGGCACTGGCCATGGCAGTTATATTATCAGTGCCAACATTATTAACCGGGACAGGTACCATACCTGTAAAAGCGGCGGATGATTCAATTGAGCTTGTAGTATCAAATGAGTCAGCTAAATATGCAGGTTATGAGACACGAAAAATGTCAGCAGGAGGCAATTATGCATATTGTATAACACCATCCAAGAAAACTCCAGCTGCAGGAACGTATACAAAGCATTACGATGTAGCAACTTATATGAAGACTCCTGGCGATGAGTCAGCAGCGGAAAATTTAAGACATATAGCTTATTACTGCTGGGGAGCACCGGGCTTTAATGCAGGCAATTTTCCTGCCACATGGTATGACGGCAGTGCAATGGATGATGACAAGTACATTGCATTAAGTCACATTATCCTTGCAGATGCAGCTTCTTATGAAGGTGGCGAAGCTATGCATGGTTGTAATTCTTCATTTAAAAACTGGGCATATCAGAATGTACTTGGGTTTAATACGGCCGGAGAACTTATTAATGAAAACGCTCCAAGATTTAAACTTACATGGCAGCCGGTTCCGGATTCATTTAAAATCTTTGTTCTTGCAACAGGAAAAACCCAGAACATTCTCGGTTATGAATACACACCGACAGGTACAGTTTCATTAAGCAAGACGTCAGCTAACACAGGAATCACATCAGGAAACTCATGTTATTCACTTGCAGGAGCTGTATACGGAATTTATTCTGATGCAGGCTGTTCAGCTCAGGTTACTACATTGACAACGGATGCAGGCGGCAATGCAGCTGCTGTTTCACTGAATGCCGGAACATACTACTACAAGGAGCTTACAGCTCCGGCAGGATATGCACTTGATAGTTCGGTACAGTCATTTACTGTAACAGCCGGACAGAATACAGCTCTCAGTGTATCAGATACACCTACAAACGATCCAGCAATGATAACACTTAACAAGGTGGATAGCGAGACTGGAGATATGGTTCAGGGTGGTGCAAGTTTAGCAGGTGCACAGTTTACAGTAAATTATTATGATGGTTATTATAACAATTCTAATTTACCTGCAAATCCTACTAGAAGTTGGATAATTCAGACAAAGGAGATAACGACAAAAGGTGGAAATAAGGTATATAGAGCAGTTTTATCTAATGATTATTTTGTAGCTGGAGATGCTTTATATAGTGCTTCAGGAATTAATACTTTACCACTCGGCACAATCTCAATCGAAGAGACAAAAGCTCCTGAAGGCTACAACCTTGAAGGGGCATATCTTCAGGTTGGCGGAACAGGAACAAAAATTACAGGCAAATATGTGGCACAGATTACACAGGACGGCAATCTTGCTTCGTTAAAAGGCGGCAACACCTTTAAGGTAAGCGATAAAATCAAGCGTGGTGACTTCAAGCTTACTAAGATTGATACAGACAATCAGAACAGAATGAGCGACATTCCTTTCAGGGTTACCTGCAAAGGCACCGGAGAGAGCCACATCATCAAAACTGATGAGAACGGTTATTTCAGCTCAGAGAGCAGCTGGAACGCACACTCAAAGAACACAAACGGCGGCGGTGCGTATGACGGACTGTGGTTTTCTTCAGCAGATGGCAGTGCAAAGGTCGATGACTCGGTTGGAGCTATGCCTTATGGTGATTACACACTTGAGGAGCTTTCCTGTGACAACAACAGGGGCAAAATCCTCTATAAGGGCGAGTTCTCTATCAGAAGAGACACGGTTACAGTTGATATAGGTACAATCGAGAACCATTCAGAGCCAACACCTGTTATCACAACACAGGCATCTGATGCAAAGACGCAGTACCAGATTATCAAGCCATCGGCAGATACAGACATCATTGACAAAGTAACCATCACGGACACCATGGCAGGCAGGGATTACACAATTACCGGCACACTCATGGACAAGGACACAGGCGAAGCAGTCATGGTAAACGGTAATCCGGTGACAGCTTCACAGACATTTACATCTGATGGAACAAAGAAGGTGCTCGATATGCACTTTAACTTTGATTCATCTGCACTTGGCGGAAAGACAGTAGTTGTATGCGAGAAGCTCACATATGGCGATTACGTGGCAGCTACAGAGGAGGATATGGAGAATAAAGACCAGACTATTTATTTCCCTGAAATCCACACCACAGCCACAGACCGTGAGACAGCTGATCACCTTACACTTGCAGACAGCAGGGCTGTTATAACCGATACAGTCACATACACTAACCTCTTAAAGGGTGAGACATACACATTAAGCGGTGTGCTCATGGACAAAGAAACAGGAAAAGAGCTGCTTGTTGACGGAGAGCCTGTCACACAGGAGATGGCATTCACGGCAGGACGTGCATCAGGCACAAAGAAGCTCAAGTTTGAGTTTGATACAACCGGACTCGCAGGAAAGAGCTTTGTAGTTTATGAAACACTTACACTTGAGGATGTGGAGGTTGCAGAGCATAAGGACATTAATGATGAGGGCCAGACAATCCACATTCCGGCAGCACAGACTACTGCAACAGATGACAGCTCAAAGATTAACGTGAGCGAGGCAAAGAAGGAAGTCTCTGTCACAGATACAGTAGCGTACCGGAATCTGGTACCGGGCAAGGAGTACACAGTCAGGGGAACAGCCGTAGACAAGGAAACAGGAGAGCCTCTTACAGACGCAGACGGAAACGAGCTTGTATCGACAGCTAAGTTTACTGCAGCATCAGCAGACGGCAGTGTGGATGTGAAGTTTACATTTGATGGAACAGCCATGGCCGGACGTTCAGTGGTATTCTTCGAGAATGTCTACTATACGGACAAGCTTATTGCAGTACATGCAGACATTGATGATGAGGCACAGACAGTCCACATTCCACTCATTTTTACAAGTGTTAAGGATAAGGACACTGACTCGCACATGTCACTGGCAGGCAGTGATGTGACTCTTACTGATACAGTAGCGTACCGGAATCTGGTACCGGGAAAGACATACACCATTTCCGGAACACTCATGGATCAGCGTACCGGCAAGGCTGTGACAGTAAACGGCAAGGCCGTTACATCATCAGCCGATTTCACACCGGATACAGCTGACGGAGAAACAACAGTAGATTTCCATTTCAATACAAATGGTCTTGATGATACAACTGTGGTTGTGTTTGAAAAGATGTTCTATGGAAAAGCAGAGATTGCAGCCCATGAGGATATCAATGACAAGGGACAGACAATTTATATCCCATCTGTAAAGACAACAGCCATTGATGATAAGACAGCAACAAAGCTCACACTTGCAGAGAAGGACATACACATCACTGATACAGTAGCGTACCGGAATCTGGTACCGGGTGAGAAATACACAGTCACAGGAACTGCAATAGACAAGACAACAGGCGAGACATTAAAGGACGATGCAGGAAAAGATGTAACCGCAAAGGCATCGTTTAAGGCAGAAAAAGCAAATGGTACAGTCGATGTTGAGTTTGTATTTGACGGAAGCTCACTTGCCGGAAAGACAGTTGTAATGTATGAAAACATCTACTACAACAATAAGCTCGTTGGCGTGCATGCTGATATTTCCGATGAAGCACAGATTATCTATGTTCCATCAGTAAAGACAGCAGCAACAGACACAAAGACAGAGACAAAGCTCACATATGCTGAGAAGGATATCAAAATCACGGATACTGTCGAGTACACAAATCTCATTCCTGGAAAGACATATAAGGTAACAGGAACAGCGATGGATAAGAAAACCGGAAAGGTGATTAAGGATGCAGACGGAAAAGCAGTAACTTCAGAAGCTGAGATAACACCTGAGACAGCAGACGGAAAAGTGGATGTTGATTTCATCTTTGACGGAAGTAATTTAGCCGGAAAGACCATTGTAATGTTTGAGGAAATCCGTTATGAGGACAAGCTTGTTGGAGTACATGCTGACATAAATGACGAGGCACAGACCATTTACGTGCCAGCCATTGCAACAGAGGCTCTTGATGAGGTGACAGGCATTCATCTGTCAAATGCAGGGGATGATGTAAAAGTAAAAGATACAGTAACATATAAAAACCTTATCCCAGGCCTTACATACCGGGTTGCAGGAACCGTAATGGATAAGGACACTAAAAAGCCATTGCAGAATGGCGGCAAGGATATCACGGCCGAGGCTGTATTCACACCTGAGACAGCAGATGGCACTGTGGATGTTGAGTTTACATTCAGTGCAAAGGAATTTGCCGGAAAGACAATGGTGCTGTTTGAGAAGCTTTATTTAGTTAAAAATGCGGATAATGCTGATGCAAATCCTGATGATACATCAAGCAAGGACAAGACACCTGATGATACACAGAAGGCATCTGAGTCAGAAAACACACAGAATAAAACAGATAACACATCAAACAAGGTCGAGGTAGATAATGAAAATAACAATCCAGCCGACAACAGTGAAGTTAAAGAGGTGCTCATTGCGGTACATGAAGATTACAGTGATGAAAACCAGACCATCTGCGTGCCGCAGATTAAGACCACAGCAAAGGATGCAAAGTCAGGCACAAGCATGTTTTATGCTGAGAAGAGTGCAAAGATAGTCGATACTGTATCGTACCGGAACCTGGTACCAGGAAAGAAGTATAAGGTAGTCGGAACTGCAGTAGACAAGTCAAACGGAGCACCGGTTATTGCAAACGGAAACAATGTCACAGCAGAGGCAGAGTTTGTTGCGAAGGAAGCAACAGGCAAAGTGGATGTGGTATTTACATTTGATGCGAGCCTTCTTGCAGGAAGAACGATTGTGATGTTCGAGAATGTATATTATGAGAATAATCTCATAGCGACACATGCAGACATTACAGACGAGGCACAGACACTTTATGTTCCGAAGATTGGAACAACAGCCATCGATGGTGAGCGAAAGGATCACAACTCAACAGCTGACAGCAGCGTTACTATTGTAGATTCAGTAGCGTACCAGAATCTGGTACAGGGACAGACCTACAGAGTGACAGGAAAGCTCATGGACAAGGCTACAGGAAAAGCACTTGTGATTGACGGAAAGGAAGTAACTGCAGTAACTGAGTTTACAGCGGCAGGTACCGAGGGCGTAGTTGACGTAACATTCAGATTTAATGGAAAAGGCATGACAGGAAAGCAGCTTGTAGTATTTGAGCAGCTTGATGTTGTGACTGCAGATGGCGCTTATGCCATTGCATCACACAATGACATCAACGATGCAGCCCAGACCATTACAATGATTGCTCCGCCAAAGCCAAAAACCGGTGATTACATGTCAGTGGTTATGTATGTACTTGCAGGAATAGCAGGAGTAATGGCAGTTATCTGTTCATTCTTCAGGAAGAAAGCAGTATCAAAGAAGAAACACTAGGGGGTTACCCAATTACCTACAAACAATGATTAACGCAGGGCTGTGAGGCTCTGCGTTTTTTAAAAGGAGAAATTATTATGCACAGAAAGAAGAAAATACCAGTTGGTTTCATTGTTACATTTGTAGCAGCATTTATGCTTGCATTATTGCTGACGGCGCTGCTTATTAAATTTAAGCCGGATATGGCACAGTTTATGGGAATGATATTCTTCGGTTCATGGCTCCTGCTGAGCTTTATCGGAGTAGGCATTGTGGCACTTGCAAAAAAGAAAAAATAGGGAGGCATATAAAAATGGTAAAGTACAGAATACAGAACGTGGATGCGGTACGTTTCTTCCAGGTTATGCTTGCACTGCTTATTACTACAGTAATCATGGCAGGTGAAGTGTCACCGGTATACGCAGCGGATGCAGCAAATGTTGTAACAGCAAAATTCACATCGCTGCAGAATCTTGTAGGTGGAATTGTTTCATCCATCGGTTCAATAATTACACTCTGGGGAATTGCAGAGTGGGGCATTGCCTTTCAGGGGTCTGAGGGTACAATGCAGGCAAACGCATTCAAACGTATTGGAGGCGGTTTTGTTATGGCAATGGCACCGCAGATACTGACAGCAATAATGTAAAGGAGTGGTTTAATGGACTGGATTACAAGCGGCCTTGCACCTTTATATACTCTTGGAGTTAAGCTATACAATTATATGTTGGGATTCAGCCTTGGTTTTGGATTAAATACACCTCAAGGTGCATCGTCTACAGCATGGGCATATGTCAGTGGTACTCTTTTTCCGTTCTTTCAGGCAATAGCAGCCACAATGCTGAATCTTTTCTTTTACATAGGCATATGCAGGCAGGTTGGAAACCTTAGGGAGAGCATGACGATTGAAACCGGAGTCAATGTGCTGATTAAGGTACTGCTCGGCAATTTTGCAATAAATTCGGTACTATGGTTCAGCAAATGGGTATTTTCAGTAACCAAAGTAACCGGAGGGGTTATAATAGGTGAAAGTGATTTTAGAGGACTGGAAGATTCATCGGTCAATGAAGTACAGCTTATGGTACTGATGGTTATTGGCATAATCTTCCTGGTAATAGCGATTGTATGTGCAGCTACCATATTTATCACAATGGTTGGCAGAACTATACAGTTATACATGCTTGCAGCAACGGGACCACTTGCGGTTTCGTGTATTCCCGGAGGACCGGGAATACAGAATGCTGCAGGAGCATGGATTAAAACATTACTCAGTAAATCATTTTCAATAGTTGTCATAGTGATGTTTGTGGTACTGGTCTCGAAGCTGAACCTGCATGATTTCTTGGGAGACAACATTCTTACTGACATAATCCTGCCGACTGGATGCATTGAAAATATGTTCATGATGATGCTGACAGCTGCAGGAGTAAAAGGTGCAGACTCATTCCTGAAACAGACTTTTGGGATTTAAAAGAAAGGAAACATAATGGCAAAATTAGATGCAAATAGTGAATTTGAAAAGGGAAGAGCTTTAAGCGTGCCGGTAGTAAAGGTGCCTCGGAGCGTCAAGGAATGGCTTTGCATTGACAGGGCATATGAAAACGGCAACTTTAAGATTGAGCCAATGACAGGTGAAGCAATGTATGATCAGAGCTATATGTTCGAGGATATCAATTATGTAAATAAGGATACCGCTAAAAAGGACAGTACACTGCTGGAGATAATGACACTGCTTAAATCTCTGGATGGACCTTTTAAGATAACACTTGCAAACGAACAGAGAGACCTGGATTCATTTGTGAATGAGATATTCAATCCAATTAACGGACAGGAATACCCTGTGATAGAAAAAGGAATAGGAAAGTGGATTAACCAGAAGATAGATGAAGGAACAAGGGACATCAGAAAGACAATGATTCTTACTGTGACATGCCGTGCGCACTCTCTGGAAGAAGCTGAGGCATACTTTGCAACGATTGACACTACACTGTCAAATATTTTCCGTAACTTAAGGAGCAGGATATACAAAATGTCTGCAGAAGAGAGAATGGTACTGCTGTCGAGAATGTTACGGGCAGGGGAAGAGTGCCTGCCTCCTGCAAGAATATCACCACATGACAGCGGATGGAAAAACCAGATACTTCCGGCATCAATACAGTCAGATACCGACTACATGGTTATAAACAATAAACAATACATATCAGTGCTTGTGGGAACCGCGTTTGGGCAGTCTCTTTCAGAGGACAAGGTAATACACAGCTTAAGTGATGTACTTTTTCCAACATACATTACGATAGACATGCAGCGTGTTCCAAAGAATGTAATTCATGACAGACTTGAAAACGCGCATGCAAATAACGAAAGGGTAATAGCCCAGGAGCGTACAAGAAATTACAATAATAAGCAGTTTGGAGCAACTACAAGCTACAGCCTGACCAAAAAGAAGACGAGCCTGGAAGATGACATGGATCAGCTTGATGAGAATGATGAGGAGGGAGTTTTTCTCGGGCTTCTGGTGCTGGTGTATGCAGATTCACTTGAGGAGCTGACACAGAGGGTGGATATTTTAAAACAGAAGGCAAAGGGAAGCTCTTATGAGCTTGAACCATATTACCACAGGCAGCTTAAGGCATTAAACACTGTCCTTCCGATAGGTGGACGTCAGGTAAATCATATGAGGTTTTTATATACCTCGTCAGCTATAGCTTTCCAGCCGTTCTATGCAGGAGATGTGCATGACAGCAACGGAATCGTATACGGACTCAATAAAACGACAAAGCATCTCATATACGGTAACAGAAAACTTCTTCCTGCACCTCATGGCTTTATGGTAGGACATACTGGAAGCGGCAAATCATTTTTTATTAAGGAAACAGATATAGCACAGCCTCTGCTGTTTACAGATGATGATGTGATTATACTTGACCCGAATAATGAACAGATGGAATTCATACGCTCATTGAGAGGCGGAATGTATTTTGATTTTACACCTCAGAGCAAAATTTATATGAATCCGTATGAGATTCCTGACTATGTGGAGAATGGAGACAGCAATGTCCGGAATAAATTTATTGCAAGGATGACAAACTTTTCTAATTCATTCTGTGCCTCAATCATGACAAATATTGTTGTAACCAGAATTCACATGAACTATGTCGGACGTGCAGTAAGGACTATGTATGAGGAATATTTTAACGAGACCTCAAAACATGCAAAGAAGAAAAAATACCCGACTCTGCCGCTGCTCAGGGAAAAAATTAAAGCACAGATTGATACTGCTGAGTTTACTGAAGACAAGAGAATAATTATGGAGATAGTCGACTCACTTGAGGATTACACCACAGGTGTATACGACATGTTTGCACATGAAACAAACCTTGACATGAACAGCAGGCTTATAGGCTTCGGTCTTAAAAATATTGACCAGGAGATATGGGAGCCGTGCATGCTGACAATAATGCATTTTCTCTCAATGAGAATTGATACAAACCAGGAAACAAAGCAGGCACTCCACCTGATTGTGGATGAGGCGCAGGTGCTGTGTGAGAAAGAAACAACGGCAGCACAGCTTCTGTATGCAATTGAGACATACCGTAAGGTTGGAGCCATAGTTACGCTTGCTGCCCAGAATATTACACACGTGCTTGAAAATCCATCGCTGAGAGACATGTTCTCAAACTGTCCGTTCAAGGTGTTCTTTGACCAGGGTGGGCTTGATGCAGCAAATCTTGCCAAGATTCAGGAATTCTCACCAACAGAGTTTAAGGCACTTGAAGAAAATACTGAAGGCTGCGGAGTGCTTGTATGGCGTGGAAATGTATATCTGATGGATGCGAGAATGAGTGAGAGCAATCCGCTGTTTGCATCATTTGATACAAATTTCCATAAGCAGGCAGAAAAGAAAAAGAAACAGGAAGAGGCTGACATTTCAAAGGAAACTTTTTATCTGTGATTTAAACCGGGGGAAATGACATGCGTGTAATAACGGCACAGGAATCAAAAATAAGAACCACGGAGCGTACAATAAAAACAGGTGGAACAGTCATAAGACATGTGAGCGGATTTACTGCATCGGCCGCGAAAAAAACAGGGAATGCTGTAAAAAATTTTGATGTACAGTTTAACGGCGGGTATGATGAAGAAAACAGAAATAATAATGCTTCAGAAGAAAAAATGCCTGAGCTTCAGAGCGTTTTGGCAGAAGAGAGCAGAGCATTATATGGCACCCTGAGCAGAAGGCAGAAGAAAAGATATAACAGACTGTACCAGAAGGAACTGTCTAAGAAACAGTGGTCATCTGATATCATTAAAAGAAACAGGAATCTCCGTGGAAATAAAACAGAAAAAGAAAATATATGGACTGTTAAATCAAAGACCATGGTAAATAAGAATGTGCAGACAGCCGCCGGCACTGCAGCAAAGTCTGCCGGTACGGCTGTAAGAACAACGTCAGGAGCGTTGACCGGTACAGCAACATTTGGGGTGACAGCTGCGGTGACAGCTGCTGTTGATACAGCAAAAAATGCTGCACAGGCTGCAGTAAAGGTTTCACAGAAAATGCAACAGCAGACAGCACAGACACAGGCTGAACAGACACAGCAGGCAAAACATGAGACTGCAGCGGCTGTCAGTGATTACAGTGTTTCGCAGGCAGGAGAAAATAACAATTTAATTATGCTTCTCATGGCAGCCATAATATGTATTACAGTTATGCTTACAAGCCTGACGGTAATAATGCAGGCAGCTGTCGATGCATCAGGAGGACAGGGTGATAACAATGGAACTGTCTGCACACAGATAGTAGAGGCAGCACAGAATGAACTTAATGATGCGGACAAGACAGTCGGAGGATACAGGTACAAAAACTGGTATGGGATGGATGCGAACTGGTGTGCCATGTTCGTGTCATACTGTGCAGACAAGTGTGGCTTTATTGAAAAGGGTATCATGCCAAAGACTGCAAGTGTCGCAGCTTCAAAGCAGTGGTATATTAACAATAACCTGTATCATGATGCAGCAAGCGGATATGTGCCAAAGGCAGGTGACATTATTATTTTCGGAAACGGAATGAGCCATACAGGAATTGTGACAGGATATAATCCTGAAACAAAAAAGCTTACAACAATAGAAGGCAACAGCGGAAGAAGTAGCACCACACCTTACCATAAAGGAAGCCATGTAAAAGAGCATACATATTCAATCACATATTCAAAGATAGCTGGCTATGGAACTCCGCAGTATCCGCAGGATGATACAGCGGCTGATGCGGCAGGACAGGAAAATAACTGACAGCGTACCGGAATCCGGCACGCTGGATTTTTTAGGGAGGAATAATTTTATGACAATACCAATCAACAAGGACCCCGACACTGAATATAAAAATGAATTCATGTTCGGTTATACATTAAAAGAAGTGCTGTGTGTTGCGGCTGCACTTTTAATCATTGCAGGTGTAACAGCACTTGTATATTTCAAGTTCAACATAGCACTGAATGTCGGATGTTATTTCGGAATACCGCTTGCATTCCCGGTTATATTTTTAGGCTTCAAGGAATGGTATGGAATGTCAATTACAAGGTTCATAAGTGAACTTGGCTATGAGAAAAAAACCAAGGAGCTTGCATTTGATGCAGACGAGCTTGAAGAATACATCACACCGGTTACACTAAGAAAGAAGTGATGATAATGAGAAAAAATCCATATGAAAAAATCCGCAGGACACTTTTTATCCTGCTTTTTATCCTGCTCGTGTCAGCTGCATGCGTAATGGGTGTCATGCTTATAAAACATACTCATAATGCAGAAAAAAATAAAGTCAGGGAAACCACGGCAGGGACAGAAAATGCAACAGAAAAAATAAAAGAAACTGAGGCGGATACAGAATATTATTTTGATGAAGACGGATATCTTAAAGTGAAAAAAATCAAAGCTGACGGCTCAGGCAGTAACACGGAGAATGAACAGGACAATGCACCTGATGTACGTGATGTTTCACCGGAAGATGATCCCAATGCGGTCTTTCCGGAAACAACTGATGCAGCGGCCGGACAGTCGGCGGAACAGACACAGGACACATCGCAGCCACAGGCCGGGCAGACGCAGGATGCAACAGCCGGACAGTAAAGTACAGGAGAAAAGATATGATGTTAGAAGAAAAAATTGCAAACGAATTTCAGAGATATTTTCTTTCAATGATGGCAACAAGCAAGGAAAATATTTTTGCACACTCTGATGAAATTGAAGTAAGAAAGCAGATAAAAAATGAACTCTATGAATTCATTGGCACACTGAATGAAGAGCAAAAAGAAATACTTTCAGTGCAGAGCAGCCTGATTGAATCTGTCTACAGGTACAGGAGCGATTTTTATTCAGCTGATGATGATATTTCATGTCAGGATTTTTTAAATGGCTGGATGAAAAGCGTGATGTCATGATATAAAAAAATATTTTACCGGGGTATCAGGGGCGGCGCCCTTGACAAGAAATGTATTCTGTCGGACAGAATGCGTATCTTGCAAATAATTAGTCTACGTTGAGAATGTAATAAAGTGCGTTTTGGCTCGAAAAATGACTTAAAATGCATATAAACGACGTATTTTGAAACAAATGAGAGACATATATGCAACATGTGAGATAAAAAAGAAACGTAATTATACGCATTTGGAATACATTTTCAACGCATTTGAAACATAAAAGAGACACCTGTGATATGTCAGTGAAATGATGCTGAAACACAGTGAGACAATTCTGACACATAACAGAAACAGAGGTTTACCTCAACAGCCGGACAAGAAAAAATCAAGGGGCAAATCAAGTAAAAAAATATGAACAGACTGGAAAAAAATCGTGAGCCGGAGGTGGTTTTTGTGAACGAAAAAAAACAAAAGGAATATCCGCACAGACCAAGAAAAGAAATTGACATGGATCAGTATCTTATACTGTATAGACAGGGACTGCCCAACAGGCAGATAGCGTCAAGACTGAAGGTATCACCGCGCACCCTATACAGGAGGATGGAGGAGGAACGAAAGCACTTAAGGAGAAAGAAGGAAAGTGCAGATGGATAACATGACAGTAAGAAAGAATCTTGGAAAAAAGAAAAGCCGCACCTGGATAGATATGGAAAAGGTCTACAGGATGATAGACTCAGGCATGACCGTAACACAGGCTGCCGAGTCACTTGGTGTTTCAAAAGCCACTCTGTACAGGCGTCACAGGGAATACCAGAAACAGGCAGAGTACATGAATGATGACCTGCCTGACCTGCCAACTTAAAATGGTGGTAGTAAGTGGTGGTAGATATTAATAGTTGCATGTTGTAGAATATAATTGTAAAAGAAACGGACAGGCAGATTCAACACAGCCTGTCCGATTCTATTGGAGGAAAAAATGACAAACGAAAAAATAAAAAAGCTTCAGCTTGAGATTGCAAAAACGACAGAGGCACAAAAGAAATCAGAACAGAAATACAAAGATAAAATCAAGGGATTAAGAGATGAACTGAAAAAAGAAGAGGAACGGCTGAAGCGCGAAAATGATTCACTGATCGGAGACATAGTGAGAGACCTGCTTGGTGAAGTTGATGCAGAGAATATTGAAAGCTTCAGGGAGAAGATCCAGCTTCTGACAGGATTAGAGGATAGTGAAAATGAAAGACCGCAAGATAACCTTCAGGGTGACACAGGAGGAGTACACTCTTATTGATGAAATGAAAAAAACTGAAACAAGGTTCACATATGGAGGCAGATGGGATATGTCTGCCTATATAAGGAACCTTGTTCTGTCACAGACCGGAAAAAAAGACGTTCGTGTAGACATGGAATTAAAAGACCTTAACTATCAGGTCAGAAAAATCGGAGTGAACATCAATCAGATAGCACACAGGCTTAACAGTAATATCGGTGACATGCGTGATGCAGAATATGTTGTTGAGCTCATGAAAGAATTAAACGCCAGGCTGGAAAAGCTCACGGAAAAAATAGAGGAATGAACAAATCCAAGCCAATCAAATTGTAAAATATTTTAATATATTGTTTGGAGCGTACCGGATTCCGGTACGCTCTTTTTGAAAGGCAAAATATGGCAATAACAAAACTTATGCATATGAAGGAGGCACCGGCGGTGCCACACAGACATCTGGCCAATGCTGTGAAATATATTCTTGATGAAAAAAATAACGAAGCAAAAACGTGCGATGGTTTATATGTCGGCGGCAATGCGGGATATGACAGTGAAGATATCATAAAGACATTCCTTGACACAAAAGAACTGTATGGAAAGCTGCATGGCAGGCAGGGATATCATTTTGTAATTTCATTCGAGCCGGGGGAAACAGATGCGGATGAAGCTTATAAAATTACAAAAGAGTTTGCAAAAAAGTATCTTGGCGAAAACTATGATTATGTTTTTGCAATACACACTGACAAAAAGCATATCCATTCGCACCTTATATTTAATTCTGTAAGCAGAACTGACGGCTACAAATACAGATATGAAAATGGTGACTGGGAAAGATATATACAGCCGGTTACGGATGAAATATGCATGGAGCATGGCCTTAAGCCGCTGAAATTTGAAGAGAATAAAAAGAAAGGGCTCTCATATGCAGAATGGAATGAAAAGAAAAACGGAAGAATGAACTGGACACATGTGATAAGAGCAGACATTGACCTGGCATTAAAACATTCTGATACACTGCCGGAGTTCATGGAGCATATGAAGATTGCAGGATATTCAGTAAGAGCCGGAAAGTCAAAGAAGAAGAACGCGACTTATTTTACATACACATACACGGACGATGCCGGAAAAAAACACAGAAGAAGAAGCTATAACATGCCATCCGGATATTCTCCGGAGGATATAGCAAAACGCATAAAGCAGAAAAGCGGAAGCAGGATGTATGAAGAAATTGCTGAAAATCTTGAGAAAAAAGAGAAGCTTGCATCCATTGATGAAATATACAAAAACACAGGCACATACCGAAGGCTTTATCAGGCTGTAAGCTTTTACAGACTGCCTAATCCGTATGCAGTAACGAAAGGGGTAAGAAGAGACATTATGGCCATAGACAGGCTTCTCGATGAGTGCTCATACATTAAAAAGAACAATTTAAAAACCATGAATAACATACAGGACCGGGAAAACAGGCTTGAAGAAATGATAAATTCACTTAAAAGGGAAAAGTGGAATAAAAAGGATGCTTCAGAGGCATTGGACAGTGGACAAAAAAAACAGCTTGACAGAATAGAGCAGATAGAAAACGAATTGAAGAATCCTGATATCAGTGATGAAGCTTTTGAAGCCCTTCAGGATGAATATGAACAGCTCAAGGAATATCTGCCGGATGATGATATTTCAAAAAAAGATATGGAAAGACTTTCACAAGAGATAAAGGAACTTGGAAAAGAACTGCGCATGTTAAGAAGAATTAAAAAGACTGAACAGGAGTTTACCGGCAGAAAAACGAAAAAGGTTACCCACGTACCGGAATCCGGAACGTTTAACAAAAATATATAAAAATTTAAAGGAGAATGGAACATGAACGAAAAAATTTATCTGATGGAGATGCAGCACAGGACTGATGAACATGAGACGGACAGGATGATTGCATATCTGAAAAAGACTGCAGAGACTGAGATAAAGGAGGATGAAAAATAATGATGAAATATGAAATTTTTAAGGATGTTGTGGAAAATGCGGTACTTGACTATCTGCCACCGGAGTTTCAGAATTCAGAACTTCATTTGCAGCGCGTGAAAAAAGTAAATGGCATGGATTATGACGGACTTGTAGTAAGAAAAGAAGATACAAATGTGTGTCCCGTAATTAATCTGACACAGCTGTATGAGGACTACAAACTGTCAGAGGATATTGAACTTGTTACAAAAAATGCTGCAGACATTGTACTGCTGGCATATGATGAAGCACCGGAGAATGAATATCAGGATGTACTGGATGAGGGATTCAGACCAAATATCATTTATGAAATTTCAAACGCGAAAGCTAATGCACAAAGACTGGCAGGGTGCCCGACAAGACAGCTGAACGACCTGACTGTTTCATATAACATATGTCTGTCGGATCATGACGGTCTGTCAAAAACGATTATGGTAAATAATGAAATTGCAGCTGCGCTTGGAATGTCAGAGCAGGAACTTTATGATACGGCTGAAAAAAATATGGCCAGACTTTTTGAAGTGAATGTAACCAACCTGTTTGATTATGTGTATGGCCAGCTTAAAGACAGGGGAATGAGCGATGAGCAGATTTCAGACTTATTAGGAGGGGATGTAAGCAGACTGTCTGACGGATATCCGTGGATCGTTCAGAATACTTCAAATAATGGTGCAACAGTATTGCTTAACACAGAGGTATTTAAGGAACTGTCCGACCAGGTGGAAGGAAATCTGATTATCATTCCGTCAAGCACGCATGAAGTGCTTGCCATGGATGCAAGGCTGGTGCCAGACTGTGATGACCTTTCGGCTTTCATAGAGCAGACAAACATGGATGCTGTCAGTCCGTCTGAAAGGCTCTCCAACCAGGTGTATATGTACGACAGGAAAGAGAACTCAATAGAAATGGTAACGCGTAATAAGCTTGATATTATTCCACAGGAATCAAAAAATATTTCTTATGAAAAAAATATAAAACCTGAAATCTAGCATTTATCCGAGGTGAAAGCCAATGAAGCTATATGAAGTTAAAGCGCTGGCTCATGAAACACAGTCGCGCATCAGACAAGACTTAAATGCCTGGAACGATTTTCTTGAACATGCATCACGTGTATACAGGTACCGTTTCATGGATCAGATTCTCATATATGCACAGCGACCTGATGCTGTTGCATGTGCTACGATGAACATATGGAACTCTAAAATGGGATGCTGGATTAAGAAGGGCAACCGCGGCATTGCCCTTATTGATGAAAGCAACAGCAGAAAACTTAAGTATGTATGGGATGTAACCAGTGTTGTACCTAAAATGGGAGGACATCTGCCGAGACTGTGGGTACGAAAACCATATCACACGGAAACGATACAGAATCGTCTATTAAAAGTATATGGATTACAGCCGCAGACTGATAAATATGACACAAAGGAGCCATCTATAGAACATACAATGGATTATCTTGTGGAATATCTGGCTGATGAGTATGCAGCTGATATTGCACAAGAAAAGTATTCGTCTGAAAACAGTCCTTTAAGTGAACTTGATGAAGAAAAATACAAGATGGATGAGTACCGCAGAAACGTCAGGATTTTTTTCAGGTACGGCCTTAACCGGATGATAAAGGAAAGAATGGGCTTATCGACAGGCGATTTTCCTGATTATGATATGTCATTTATAAAAGACATGTCTGAAAGTGATTTCTGTGAGCTTTCCTCACGCATGACGGATGCAGCACAGCAGGCACTGCGTGAAGTTGGAATTGCAGTTTTAACCTATGACAGGGTGCATGGTATTGACAGGGACCCCAGTGTGGACTATAATGCTTTAAAGCGTAAAAGCACAGAGAGGGAGGATAAAACATATGGAACTCGAATACATCAAAGCAGGGGATTACGAGATACCGAACCTTATACCGAACAAGGAACCACAGGAGCCGCTGACGAAATTCGGACTTATGCACAGGACATGGCTCAAAAAGAATTACAGGGCGAAGTTCGATACGATGCTGATGTTCGGGGAACTTCAGGAACACTGCCTAAAGGTACAGAAGAGAGCACAGGACGAGATGGACAGAATCGTGCCGCAGATGAAAATAAAGGAAGGAGTGACAGAACAGCTGAAGATGCAGGACCAGCTGAAATGGATACGAATGATGAACAGCATCCTGAACAGGGCGGAAGAAATAGTGAGGGATACAGTGATCTACACTTTATAGAAAATGAAATTGTACCGGAATCCGGTACCGGTGAGGATGAGTATGTACCGGAATCCGGCACCGGACTGTATTTCATTCCAGAGCTGCCTACAGAGGATGAGCAGCGCATAAAGGTAGAAAAATACGGCTATCTGAATCCGCGGAAAGCTGATTATATACCTCATGACTATATTAAACAGGTCATGCTCCGTGGAACCGGCTTTGAAGGAGGCTTTGACAGAGTCGTACAGATTTTCCAGAATGAGATGGAAGCCGGTAAAAGAACAGCACTTATCAAAAAGGAATACGGACTTGGCGGGGCGAGCTGGCCGGTTGACGGCATGGGGCTTCATGGATATGACACATATGGTTCTCAGGGCATACGTTTCCAGTGGCGTGATGAGCAGGGCGAAGCAGAAGGCACACTGTCATGGAGCAGCGTTGAACAGGAAATCGGAACCCTTATACTAACCGGTGAGTACAAAAGCCGTGACAGACAGAATAATGATATTATTCCGGAAGCTGAGGAATCAGATAATATTTCTCAAACAACAGAAATGCAGGAGCAGTCCACGGATAAATATAAATCAGAGGCACCAGAGCAGCTCAGCTTCACAGACTTAACAAATATAGAGCCTGATAAGGCTGAAAATGATACTCAGCCGGAGGCATTAAATGAAACAGAGGTTGAACATCCGGATAATGCAGAACAACAGAATAATGAAGATTTTACCGAAAGAGCAGCTGATTACACTGCTCTTTTAGTTTTGGCAGAAGCTGATGCATCCACACTTACCAAGAGGCAGAAAGCACAGCGTAACATTTCAGCACTCAAAATCCTCAAGCAGATAGAAATTGAAAAACGTCCTGCAACAGCCGATGAGAGGACAATCATGTCCGCATATCTTGGATGGGGAGGAATACCGGAAATATTTGATGCTGAAAATGTTTCATGGTCAGAAGAATACGACATATTAAAAAGCCTGCTGACAACCACTGAATATGACAGTGCAAGGGCGAGCACACTTAATGCACATTTTACTGACACGGCAGTCATAAATGCAATGTATGATGTACTCCACAACCTGGGCTTTACAAAGGGAAATATACTTGAACCATCCATGGGAATAGGTAATTTCTTCTCAGGGCTGCCTGCAGATATGAGTGCATCAAAACTATACGGAGTTGAGCTTGACCCTGTTACAGGAAGGATGGCGCAGCTTATATATCCTGATGCACACATTGAAGTGAAGGGCTATGAAAAGACAGATTTTCAGAATGATTTTTTTGATGTGGCAATAGGAAACGTGCCGTTCGGTCAGTACAAGGTTCTGGATAAAGCCTACGACAAACACAATTTTTATATCCACGATTATTTCTTTGCAAAGACAATCGATAAGGTGCGTCCGGGCGGAGTGATAGCTTTTATTACAAGCAAGGGCACCTTGGACAAGGCTAATCCTTCAGTCAGAAGGTATATAGCCTAGAGAACACAGCTGCTAGGAGCAATAAGACTTCCAAACGATGCGTTTAAAAATGCCGGAACATCTGTTACATCAGACATTATTTTCCTGAAGAAGAGGGATATGTACATAGATACGGATGAAGACTGGATACATCTGGACACAGATGAAAATGGAATAGAGATGAACAGCTATTTCATTAACAATCCGCACATGGTGCTTGGCAAAATGGAAATGGTAAGCGGTCCGCATGGAATGGAGAGTGCCTGCGTACCGGAATCCGGTACCTGGCAGACTTCAGAGGAATATCTTTCCGGAAACATAAGAAAGAAACTGATTTCTGCAGAAAAAGCATTACAGGGGGATGCATCATATTCCGATAATGTGGAATATCTTAAGAAGGCAATGCCAAAACCTCTTACAGCATCAGAGATAGAAGTGAGGCTTGGGGCTACATGGATTAACGCAGAGTATATAGAGCAGTTTATGAAGGATGTGCTGCATACACCACAGAGACTGTTTTCAAGGGAGTGGGTGGCAGTAAAATTTGCCCCTATAAACTGTGAATGGAATATAAAAGGAAAGAATGCAGATTCATATAATCCCCTTGTCACAGGCACATACGGAACCGGCAGAATTAATGCTTATCAGATACTTGAAAATACGCTGAACCTTAAGGATGTAAAAGTCTATGACAGGATACTTCAGCCTGACGGCAGCGAAAAGCGTGTAGTCAACAGGGAGCAGACAATGCTTGCATCGCAGAAACAGGATGCATTAAAGGAGGCGTTCAAGGACTGGATATTCAGAGATCCGGAAAGAAGGGAGGTACTTGTAAAAAAATACAATGAGCTATTCAACTCTTCAAGACCGAGAACGTATGACGGATCACATCTCAAGTTTCCGGGAATGACACCTGATGTGGAGCTGAAGCCTCACCAGCTGAATGCAGTAGCACATGTCATGTATGGAGACAATACGCTGCTTGCACACTGTGTGGGCGCGGGAAAGACCTTTGAGATGATTGCTTCTGCGATGGAATCGAAGAGGCTGGGACTGTGCCACAAGTCGCTTTTTGTTGTTCCAAACCATCTGACAGAACAGTGGGCAGGGGATTTTTTACGTCTGTATCCGGGGGCAAATATTCTTGCTGCAACTGAAAAGGATTTTGAGCCGGCACGCAGAAAACGATTCTGTGCGAGGATTGCAACAGGTGATTATGATGCAGTTATCATAGGACACACCCAGTTCGCTAAAATACCACTGTCAGATGAAAGACAGAAGAGACTCATGCAGGAACAGATAGATGAGATTACTGAGTCGATAAGTGAGGCTAAGGCATCAAACGGCGAGCATTTTACCATCAAACAGATGGAAAAGACAAAGAAAAATCTGGAGGTAAGGCTTGCTAAACTTAATGATGCAGGCAAAAAGGATAATGCAGTTACATTTGAACAGCTTGGAGTTGACAGGCTGTTTGTTGATGAGAGCCAGGAATTTAAGAACCTGTTTTTGTTTACCAAAATGAGAAATGTTGCGGGAATCTCACAGAATGATTCACAGAAGGCATCGGACATGTACGGAAAATGCAGATATATTGATGAGATAACAGGCGGCCGCGGCATAACATTTGCAACAGGCACACCTATATCAAACTCCATGACTGAGCTTTACACCAATATGCGTTATCTGCAGGCGGGCCGGTTAAAGGAGCTTGGATTTGAAAACTTTGATGCCTGGGCTTCAACATTCGGAGAGACACAGACAGCAATTGAGCTTGCACCGGAAGGCACTGGATACCGTGCAAAGACAAGATTTGCGAAGTTCTTCAATCTGCCGGAGCTTATATCCCTTTTTAAAGAGAGTGCAGATATACAGACAGCTGACATGCTTAAACTTCCTGTGCCTGAATGTGATTACGAGAATGTGGTTTTAAAGCCGAGTGTGTTTCAGCAGGATATAGTCAAATCGCTTGGGGACAGGGCAGAGAACATAAGAAAAGGAGGGGTTGATTCAAGCATCGACAATATGCTCAAGGTAACGAGCGATGGACGCAAATGTGCCATTGACCAGCGGCTCATAAATCCGGAGCTGCCTGACAATGAGAATTCAAAAGTGAATGCATGTGCTGCCAGGGCATATGACATATGGAAGGAGACAACAAAAGACAAATCAACGCAGCTTATTTTCTGTGATGCTTCAACACCGCGCAGTGACGGAGGTTTTGACGTGTACCATGCCATTAAGGACAAGCTGATTGCCAAGGGGGTTCCGGATAAGGAAATTGCCTTTATACATGATGCCAACACAAAAAAACAGAAAGCTGAGCTGTTTTCAAAGGTAAGAAGCGGCCAGGTACGTTTTCTGTTAGGTTCAACAGCAAAGATGGGAGCCGGCACCAATGTGCAGACAAGGCTCATAGCACTCCACCACATAGACGTGCCGTGGAGACCGTCTGACATAGAACAGCAGGAAGGACGAATACTCCGCCAGGGCAACAGGAATGAGCGGGTGAAAATATTCAGGTATGTCACTGAAAATACCTTCGACTCGTACTCGTGGCAGCTTATCGAGAACAAGCAGAAGTTTATCGGGCAGATAATGACAAGCAAGTCTCCGGTACGTTCCTGCGACGATGTGGATGAAGCTGCACTGTCATATGCAGAGGTAAAGGCACTTGCCACTGGAAATCCATACATTAAGGAAAAAATGACACTCGATACAGAGGTTGCAAAGCTGAAGCTTCTGAAAGCAAATTTCAAAAGCCAGAAATACAGGCTTGAGGATGCAATTAATAAGGAGTACCCGGTCAGGATAGCAAAGCTTGAAGAAAAAATTGAGGGACTGAGGCAGGATATAATTACACGCGGTCCCGAGGAAATCCTATCGGATGGTTTTGAAATCAGGATTAACGGTGTGCCATATGATGACAAAAAGGAAGGCGGTGCAGCACTCATAGCAGCGGCCAAGGAGTCAAAGACACCTGAGAGGACCATGATTGGGGATTATAAGGGGTTTAAGCTGTATTCAAGGTTTGACGCGTTTTTCAATTTATATTACATACATATGCAGGGCAGGTGTGAACATACTATTGAAATGTCATCAGATCCTGCCGGAATGATTACAAGGCTTAACAACTGCATGGCAGGGTTTGAAAAACGTCTTTCGGATGCGCAGGATGCACTGGATGAAACACGGATAGAGCTTGAAACGGCAGAAAAAGAGGTTACAAAGAAATTTGACAAAGAAGACATTCTTTCAGAAAAACTGAAAAGACTGTCTTTTTTAAATGCCCAGCTTGATGCAGACAGAAAAGAAACACCACAGAATGCCCCACAAAACAAACAGGCGCAGAGAAATGATATTAAAGAGAAATATATAAGCATATGATGAGGGTGCCGGAATCCGGCACCATAAAAATATAAAGGTACCGGATTCCGGTACGCAGGAGGAAAACATGGAAAAAATCGAACAGGAAAGCCTTGAAATGTTTATGTTAAAGAGAAAAATACTAAAGGAACTTGAACAAATGGATGAGAATGAAGATTTTATAATGCAGATAGGACTGGCAGGAAAGGAGAAAAATGAGTGATACAGTATATGTATTAGACCAGGTTGGCATACGTCTGGTGAAGGAAAAAACACTTATATCTGATACACAGCTTAAAAGACCGGAACAGGTTGTAGGATTTGTATCAGACATATTAAGGGAATACGACCGTGAAGTAATGTGCGTCATATGTCTTAATGCAAAGCTTAATCCGGTAAATATGTGCATATGCTCAATGGGTGCAGTCGACAAAGCTATTGCATCACCCAGGGAAATAATGAAGACGGTAATACTGTCAAATGCCAATGGCTTTATAATTCTTCACAACCATCCAGGCGGCTCATCACAGCCTTCGCTTGAGGATATACATGTGACAGATGTTATGTCAAAGGCAGGTGAGCTTCTTGGAATTCCACTGTATGACCACATAATTGCAGCGGCAGGAAGTGATGAGATTTATTCTTTTTACGAGAAAGGCTCAATGCCCCAGTCACAGCTTAAATATGCGGACAGAGTCGCTGATATTAATCTAAGAAGTGACATGGCAGAGACCAATGAAATAAGAAAACCGCTGAAATTACACCAAATAAAAATATGAGAGGTGAAAGGCATATGGAAAATAATTCATTTGCGTTTAAAGGTGCCGGATTCCGGTACCTGAAGGAGAGGTGATAAAAATGGAAAATGACAAGGCAATTAACTGCCTGATGGAGCTCCTGAAGGGTGAAAACTTCATGAGTGCAGATTATACGAATATTGCACTACAGAATGGAACCAATTTAAATGTGTTAAGGGAAATTTACCTGTGTGCATGTGACAAGATATCCGTCAAGGATGTTCAGGAGGTAATTGATAACAGAAAAACTGATGTTGCAGGCTATCTGAGGAAAATAAGATATCAGAAAGCATGCGGTGTGATTATAGGCAAAGGTAACAATACACTTAAGGATATGTCAAAGCTTGCGGATGCAGTACAGGCAAAGATTAATACGCTGGGTGAGAGCATTATGACAGTAGAAAAGAAAACAGGTGAGCTCAGCGACATGTTTGTCGACATAAAGCCGCCACAGGGAGCTATGACCATGCCGTATGCAGGAGTACAGCAAACGGCCGCAGCTGACGTAAAGCATGAAGAAGAAAAAACAGCATCATTTAAACGTAGGAGACTGAAACGCAGACAGAAAAATGACATAGCGGAATATATAAGTCTGCTTAAAGAAGAAGGATATAAGTCAGAGCAGATAAGCTATGTGCTAAGCCTGGCTGAGGAGGGGGTTACACCGGCAGAGATGGAGGAATTCATACACCCGGGTATTTCCGTCGATATGATGGAAAAAATAAGGCGCATGAAGAAAAAGAACAGAAACAAGGACGTGGAGGAAAGCTAAATGGATACGGACAGAGAATTTGAACATATGATGATGAGTGTCAGAAACAGTTCCGGCAGTATTACGCAGATGGTATATGCAGCAAACATGCTGCAGATTAAACTGGTTCAGTTTGTGGCAAGGCTGGCATATAAAGGCTATCTTTCAGTAAAATCCAGGGATGACCTGGCTGCGTTCGCAAAGCTGTCAGAAGGAAAATACACGATATACAGCATACCGGTTTCCACAGAGCATGTAAATGATTTAAAACAGCTCGAAGCCCTTAAACTTGAGCTGCAGAACGTATCGGAAAAAAGCGAAAAGAAGCGGATACAGAATGACATCAGTATTCTAAAAGAGCGCATAGATGCAGATTCGCCTGTTGAACAGCTTAATGAAAAAGGACTAAAGAAATGCTGTGTACTGCCCAAGGTAGATGGTGAGAGCGGAACAATACAGATTGCAGTAATGAATAAGGATGACCAGATATTCAAGTCATGGTTTGCATCTCATATAAGGGTACAGATGTCCGGTGGAAAAAAGGAAATTACTGATCTAAAAAATTTCACGGAAGGAAATTATACAATTTTTAATCTTCCGTTTGAGGGAAAAGAACTTGAGGATGCCTGTCGTGACTTTAATGCACTGAAAATGAATTATTCGATTCTTCCCGACCTTAAGGTAGGAAATGACAACAGCCAGATAGCAGTTGCAAACGCAGACAGAAACAAGTTTGAAATATGGATAAAAATGTACCGGGAGGACATGCTGAAACAGGAAAAACAGCCCGGAAACATATATGAAATGGATAATGAATCATATATGGACACGGCAGCGGTAAATGAAGATGAATATATAAACAATGCTTCTTTGGAATATCAGAAAGTAAACAGTGAATTTGAGGAGCATGAAGTGCCCGGACCTAAAGTAAATGTAATGCAGAAGGACGACAGTGAGGAGTTCGCAAGACTTAAGAAAGACGGCAACTATGAAATGGTCACGATAAACAGGGAGACGCTGGTTGATAATATGGCTTTCACGTCTGTATCAAAAAAGATGCGTGAAAAAGGGTATTTTGTATCACGTATCCCGGGCACATACGGAGAAAATGAAAAGCATCTCATACTTCCGGTTGAAAATGTATTTGTGGCAGATGAGGGCAGAACTTATGTGGGATTTATTCCTAAAAACAAGCCCTCGATGGTTGCAGAGAATGGAAATGTAAAAACTGCAAGCTATGAGAATATTCATAAGCAGTATGAGAATGTCACAAGGAACATGGCATATGCAAAGAATCTCAGGCCGAAAGCTCCGAATGTGAATAACAGTAAGATATTAAATCCGAAGGTATAATATTTTAATATAAGGTACCGGAATCCGGCACCTTATATTTATTGGAGGAAATATGGCAAATTACGGAACAAGATATGTAAAGAAGAAAACACCATGGCTCGCATTTGCTCTGATGCTTATAGTATTCCTGATACTAGGATACCTGATATCGGGAGTGTATGTGGCACCTAAAGAGCTGAAAGGTGACTACAATGCGCAGCTTTTGTGGGCATTTACACATCCGATTAAAGCAGCAAACAGCAAATCGCCAGCTTGGGTGGGGATAGGCTTCATAGCATGGTTTTTCTTTGTGAATTATTACATGATTCATTACAGGAACTTCCACAGCGAGATGGAGCATGGTGACGAAGACTGGCTTGACCCGGTAAAGGCAAGCAGGGAGCTTAAAGACAGTGACGATAAATATAACAGGATACTGTCAGAAAATGTAAAGGTAAGCATAAGGGGAAAGCTTTCAAACAACAACATGATGATTGTCGGTTCATCAGGCTCATTCAAAACAACATCTATAATGCATCAGAATCTGCTACAGATGGGTTCAAGCTATGTGGTTCTTGATGTAAAAGGAGACACACAGAGAAAGCTTGGAAAAATTTTTGAAAAAAATGGTTATCAGATATACTCGCTTAACTTCAAAAACCCGGAGCAGTCGGACAGGTACAATCCGTTTGAGTGGATTCAGACAGAAGCGGACATGCTGAGAATTATAAAAAGCTGGCATGATGCTGTCAGACCAGCAAAAGAAAACTCCGCTGCTGACCCGTTCTGGGATGACGCGGTGGATTTAAAGATGCAGGCTGTGTTTTATTATGCGTGGCTGGATGCAAGGGATAACAACAGGAAAGCAACGTTCAATGACGTAATTAGTCTTCTTGCAATGGAAAATGTCAAAACAACAGATATTACAGGGGAAGAGTCAAATGCGCTGGCTGACCTTATGGAAAAGTGTGAATCAGAGCATGATGCAAACTATCCTCCGGTAAGGGCATTTAAGAAGTTCCAGGGAAAAGCTTCGGAGACTGAGGGCAGCGTTTCGCTTATGATTTCTGCAATGCTTAATATATGCGAGACAGCTGAGGTAAAAAGAATATTTTCTGGAAACGACATTGATATCCGCACAATAGGACAGCAGCCAACTGTTGTATTTCTCGTTATGCCGGATAATGTTAATACATACACATGGATAACATCCATGTTTTATACGCAGATGTTTGATACACTTATCCGTCTGTCAGACGATGAAATCAAAGGGCCACTGCCGTATGAAGTACAGGTATGGATGGATGAGTTCTATGCAGGTGCGCGCCCGGCAGATACAGAGAAGCTGCTTGGAGTAATACGAAGCCGAAATATCAGCATGGTGCCGATACTGCAGTCCATAGCACAGGCCAAGGCAATTTATCCGAACGAGAAGTGGGAAATCATGATGGACAACATGGCGGCAGTTGTATTTCTGGGTTCCGGACCACAGGCAAAAAGTACACATGAGTATATATCAGAAACGCTTGGCAATGCCACCGCAGACAAAAGGGATGACAGAATGTCATTCGGGGTTAATTCAAGTTCGGATTTGTCATATTCAAAAGCGGAATTAAAGCTGATGACACCAGGGCAGGTAAGAAGAATGCCGCCGACAGAGTGCATTATTTTTTTAGAGTCGAGACCGCCGATATATGATACCAAGGCAATACCTTTTGACAAGCCGGAATACGGTTTTACGGCAGCTGACTGGCTGAAAGACAGATACAGTGCTGCTATGGCGCTTGGTGACTACGAACATCCGGTGCGTACCATATATGATGCAAAGAATTTCAGGTATATAACCCTTTCCCGAGATAAATGTCTGGATTTCGTTACAGATAGGGAAGAAATTGAACGGCTGAAGGTCATGGCCAAGACTGACAGAACCATATATTCATGCGAGGTTGATGAGCGTGACCTTTTATACCTGTCATTTGATTCAGCCAGAAAAAGGTCTGTGGATGAGATAGCAGAGCTATACAGACAGGCCGTAAAAGAGTCAGAGGAGGAAGTGGAGCAGATAAAAGGTCTTGCACTTCTTCATGATGTTGATACGGAAGAGCTTATTAAGAAGGCTGAAGAAACAGACAAGACGGGATGGACAGGAGATACATTTGCAGATCTGTGTGGCAGATACTGGGACAAACTGAAGGAAATAGAAAAAGAAATAATTTCAAATGCGATGGATGACGGCCTGGATGAAGAGCAGATGATAAATATTTTTCTTGCACCTACAGATGACATGGACAATTTAAGAAGGGCTTATGTAATTGACAATAAAAGGAATGGAGATGACAGATAATGAACATAAAGGCTAATATGAGGGTGGATTTTGATTCAATTAAGAACACATCTACCGTTGCTACCGGATGGGTAGAAATAGAAGGGATTTTTAAATTTCCGGTCTCAGTCAGAAAATGGTTTGACGATAAGTCTGGTAAAGAAATGATGTTTGTATCCTATCCTCAGAGAAAAGATGGAGACAGGTATTCAGGGGTGGTATATCCGCATGACAGGGAGGTCAGGAATGAGATAGACAGAGTGGTACTTGATGTCACAAAAGAAAAGCTTTTTGCAGAAAGTGTACCGGATGTAAATATAGATGATGTGAGAATTACCCCGCTTAACCAGAAAACAGACTCTGTAGTGCAGAAACTAGGCATTGCATCGGTCAAAATGTATGGAATGACGGTTAACGGCATAGTAATAAAGGAAGGCAGAAAGGGACGGTTTGTACAAATGCCACAGTATCAGACACAGGGACAGTACAGGGATACCGTGTATGGTGTTACAGCTGCGATACAGCGGAAAATAGAGGAAAGGGTATTATTGGAATATGATAAAATCATTAGGGCACAGGAAGAGGTGAATATGCAGGAAGTGCAGGAGACTAAGATTAATCAGGAGATAGAGCTGACAGATGAATACAGGGAGCAGATAAATGCAATCCATGATTATGAGAACAGAAATAATATTCCTGAAAATGACCGTATGACAAAATGGTATGATGAAATGAATGCAGCCGTTGCAAAACCCTGGTATAAAGAAAATGACACCGGCAGAGTGCCTATAAGTGAATCCACCATTGCCGCCCGTTATGCAGAAATTTCAGGGGAACAACAGACAGCAGGGAATACGCAGGCTATTCAGGAAGAACAGAAGAAAGACGAAGAGAATGAAAAAAAGACTGTCAATGCAGTCATTACATTCACTGTTGCAGAGAGCAGCGAGTTCCACAGCATGGGCACTTATATTGACAATATTTCCACTGTTGAGGAAGCAATAGAGAAATTTAATCAGATTGACCCGGCAAGACTTCACGGAATCCCTGCGATTGGAATTAATTACCATGTTGAGGGAACGGACAGTATTGAAGATGAGCAGGCAGATATTGTAATGGGGAAAATAATAGATGTGCCATCACTGAATGCTTATCCGGCCATGAGGGATAATGAGACTGTAAAGGCGGCCGTTGAAAAGCTTATTGAAGCGTATCCTGAAAGCCTGGTTTTAAGTCCGACTGAAGATGAAGTAATGCAGACTTTAAATATGGCAGGAGTTGCTGCTGACAGAAAACGCCTGGATGGGATATATTCAGGAACTGAAGACAGGGAAGAATATATACAATACCTTAAGAGCCTTCGTGAAGATTACGCTAAAAATGATACAGATGAAATTAAAATGTCATATCTTGACAAGGCAATTACATATGTAGGTCAGATACGCAAACCCAAAACAAGTCAGGATGAAAACAAAGGCATTGATGGAGCGGAAGATGCCGCTGAAATACAGGAAGATGAAGAACCCATGTACAGCAGTGCGGACGTTATTACATTAATGCCTAATTTCTTTGCCGAGAAGAACAGGGATGGTGTACGTTTTACTATTAAAAACACAAAACTGAATATTGATAATCCTATTATAGTCGGTAAATATATAAGGGCGCAGTGTTTTACGGTTGAAAATGGAAACGACAAGGTATTTGCACGTTTCCAGAATGAGCTGAACGGCATGGAGCACATGAGAACCGGTCCTCTGCTTATCCGTCAGCAGATAGTCATGCAGGTATTCAAGGACGGAGTTCCACAGCCACCATATCTGTATGCATCTTATAAATCTGATAATGTGACAGAGGCAATTGAACATTATAATGAGTGCAAGGGCTGGTGGACGGATCTGACGGGACAGACAACTGCAGAGATATTCCAAAGGGCAAAAACCATGGAAAATAAACAGGATGTAAAACAGAATAAACCGAGGCTTTAGAATTTATAAGGTGCAGGATGAAACAGTCCTGCACCTTATTTTTGTAACTTATGAAATATACCAAACAGATAATATTGTGTAGTATGCATATAGGAATACTATGAGGTTTAAGGTATACTTCTAACACAAAAATGCAAAGGAGGCGCCAAAACCATGGGAAGAATATTCAGACAGCTGACAATAACCGACCGCCGTAAAATTGAGAAGATGTATCTCAGTGGGGAAAAGGCGAAGGATATGGCTGATACGCTGAGGGTGAATGTCAGCACGATATACAGGGAGCTGAAGCGTGGAAGATACATGCACAGGAATTCTGACTGGACAGAGACAAAAAGGTACAGTGCAGACATAGCAGAAGAAAAATACCAGGAAAACCTTAAGGCAAAAGGACCTGTCCTTAAGATAGGCAAAGACATTGAACTTGCCAATTATATTGAAGAGAAGATAGCAGATGATGGATATAGTCCGGAAGCAGCGCTTTTAGATATAAAAAGGAAAAACCTTACTTTCAGCGTGACTATAACAAAGCAGACCTTGTACAAGTACATATATGACGGCATATTCATGAGGGTGACAGCAGACAATCTGGCAATAAAGAGGAAAAGAAAAAGCTACCATAAGATACACAGAAAAGCAAAGAGAGCCGCTGCAGGAACAAGTATTGAACATAGACCGGTTGATATCGATACGCGTGAGGAATTCGGACATTGGGAGATGGACTCTGTTATGGGACAGCAGGGAAAGTCAAAGAATGCACTTGTTGTATTGACTGAGCGTAAAACGAGGTATGAGAAGATATTCAAGGTAAAGGATCACACAGCTGCATCAGTGGTGAAGTGTATAAATAGCCTTGAACGCAAGTGGGGCAGGCTTTTCTCTGATATATTTAAAACAATAACAGTAGACAATGGAACTGAATTTGCCGACTGTGAGGGGATTGAGAAAAAAGATAAAAAAGGAAAGAAACGTACAGAAGTTTATTACTGCCATCCTTACTGCAGTTCTGAGCGAGGCTCAAACGAGAATCAGAACAGGATGATAAGGAGGCACATACCAAAGGGAACGAACTTTGACAGAAAGACAAAAAAAGACATACAGAAGGTAGAGGACTGGCTTAATAATTATCCGAGACCAATGTTTGGCGGAAGGTCATCACAGGAGCTGTATGAGGAAGAAATGAGACTTATCATTTAACCATGGAGAATTAAATATCATAAAAAAAATCCGGCTGTTACAGGCGGATTAGGAGTCGTGGGACAAAAACAAATATGGTGTATATGAAAGTGCATATTTGTGGTAAAATACGCACTAAAAATTTTTGAAAAAAATTTGCAATTAATGCTTGACATTTCATGAAAACCTTCCTGCATATTAGGTTATGTACAAATCTCTTGCAATGTGGTACACTACATAGTTGTATCAACAAACATCCGATACACAAAATACATATGAAATCAATTTAAAGGAGATATATATACCATGAAACTCGGCATCGTCGGACTTCCGAACGTCGGAAAGTCTACATTATTCAACTCACTCACAAAGGCAGGAGCGCTTTCAGCAAACTATCCTTTTGCTACAATCGACCCAAACGTAGGTATTGTTTCAGTGCCTGACGAGAGAATCGTAAAGCTCGGAGAACTCTATCACACAAAGAAGGTTACACCTGCAACAATCGAATTTGTTGATATCGCAGGTCTTGTGAAGGGAGCCAGTAAGGGTGAGGGACTTGGAAACCAGTTCCTTGCAAATATCCGTGAGGTAGATGCAATCGTACACGTAGTGCGCTGCTTTGAGGATACAAACATTATCCATGTAGATGGCTCTGTAGATCCTGCAAGAGATATCGAGACAATCAATCTTGAGCTTATTTTCTCGGATGTTGAGATTCTTGACAGGCGAATTGCAAAGATTGCAAAGCAGGCAAGAATGGACAAGACACTTGCAAAGGAGCTTGAGCTTGTTGAGGCAGTAAAGGCTCATCTTGAGGACGGAAAGATGGCCAGAACCTTTGAAGTGCCTGATGATGAGGATGCACAGCTTTGGTTCAAGGGATATAATCTCCTTACAGCAAAGCCTACCATCTACGCTGCAAATGTATCAGAGGACGACCTCGCAGATGACGGCGCAAGCAATCCGCATGTTGCAAAGGTAAGAGAAATGGCAAAGGAAGAGGGCGCAGAGGTATTTGTTATCTGTGCACAGATTGAGCAGGAGCTTGCAGATCTCGATGATGACGAAAAGAAGGAGTACCTTGAGGATTTAGGTGTTGAGTCAAGCGGTCTCGATAAGCTTGTAGCAGCCAGCTATTCACTTCTCGGACTTATTTCCTTCCTCACAGCAGGAGAGGATGAGTGCCGTGCATGGACTATAAAGAAAGGTACAAAAGCACCACAGGCAGCCGGCAAGATACATACTGATTTCGAGCGTGGCTTCATCAAGGCGGAGGTAGTCAACTATCAGGATCTTCTCGACAACGGAAGCCTTGCAGCCGCAAGAGAAAAGGGCATCGTAGGCATGGAAGGAAAAGAGTACGTTGTTAAGGACGGAGATGTAATTCTTTTCAGATTTAATGTATAATTTTATGAATAAAACGCTTTTATAAGCACAAAATCAAAAAGAAACGCATAAGATAGACCAAGGGAGGTCTGTTTTATGCGTTTTCTGGATTTATGCGAAAAAGAGGTTGTGAGCGTGGAGGAGGGCAGGTTCATCGGACACGTACGGGATTTGGAGTTTGATCCGGTCTGTGGCAAAATCTGTGCGATTATCGTGCCGGGACCGGGAAAATATATGGGAATATTTTGCAGAGATTATGAATATTGTATTCCATGGGTTAAGATTGTGAAGATTGGACCCGATATAATATTGGTAAATATATGTGAGTCTGATATGCGGCGCAAGCTGTTATGATTTTATAAATACAAAAAAATTATAAAAAGTCAAAATCAGGCTAAGTTGTAAAATCAAGTGCGACAAGGGTTAATAGCTCTATCGCACTTGATTTTTTATTGTGGAAAATATGAGTGCTACAAGAGAATTAAAAACTCTTGTAGCACTTTTATTTTGCCAATTTTTAAGGAAAGGTGGGCGGAAACGTGAAAAAAGGAGATAAGCGTATTACATACGCCGACAGACAGAAGATTGAAGCAATGGAGCGAACCGGGGCAAAGGTTACAGATATTGCAAAGGCGGTTGGGTTTCACAGAGCAACGATTTATAACGAATTGAAGCGTGGGGGAACACCATACCGGGCAGAAGTAGCACAGAGAAGTTTATAAATGCCAGGCGGCAGCAGTATAGAAAGGAACTCAACATGGAAGTGTGGATATTACGAGGGACAGACCCGGAAACATTGGAAGAAAAGATAAATAAGCAGTTGGAAGAGGTGGAAAAGGTAAAATCATTTTTCCATACGCCAACGGTTCAATATCAAACGGCAGTAGTGCCGCAGATGAGAGGGGATAAGGTAACGGGTTATAAGGTGGAGTATTCAGCAATGGTTGCAGTAGAAGCAAAACCGTTATTCCGGGAAGCGTAGGTGGCAGCAGATGAAAAGAAAATTAAAGGTTAATGACTTCTTTTGTGGATGCGGCGGAATGAGTATTGCATTTAAAAATGCCGGGTATGAAATAGCCGGGGCATGGGACTTTGATAAATACGCCGTGGAGAGTTACCGGGCAAACGTAGGGGACCATGTACAGAAAGCAGACATAAAGGAATTGCACCAAGCAGACATACCACAAGCGGATGTGTGGGCGTTTGGCTTTCCTTGCCAGGATTTGAGCGTTGCCGGAAAGCAACGGGGCATGATTTTAAAATGCGAGGATTGCGGCGAGGAAATAGAGATAAACCCGGAAGAGTACACGGGCAACACCATTTGCCCCAAGTGTAGCAGTAACAATTTTAAGGCGGCGAACCGTAGCGGATGTTTCTTTGAAATGATGCGATTACTTGAAGAAACAGAGAGAGAGAGAGAACACGCCATGCCGGCCGTTATCATTGCGGAGAATGTGCGAGGGTTACGCCCATATCTGCCAGTGTTACGCCTGGAATATGAACGCCACGGGTACACGGCACATATTGAAATGTTTAATTCCAAATATTGGAACGTGCCACAGAACCGGGACCGTTACGCAGTAGTAGGGACCAGGAACAAAAAGAACCTATCATTTACATTTCCAAAAGAGCAACACGAATTTGTACCGAAATTATCGGATTACCTGGAAAAAGACGTGCCGGAAAAATATTACTTGCCGGATGAAAAAGCACAAACCATTATAGCCCAGGCAATGGAGAAATTAGAGAAAATGGGAAAGTGCCATGCGTGCATTACGCCGGACCGTATCAACAAGCGGCAGAACGGACCGAGGGCAAAGGCAGAGGACGAGCCAATGTTTACACTTACCGCCCAGGATTTACACGGCGTTATCATCCTGGAAGATAAAAAAAGAGGAAAGCACGGGGGGGGCAGCAGACAACCACAGATAATAAATGTTGCGAACACAAACCCGTCCGGTCATGGGATGAACGGAAGCGTATACTTTGCCGAGGGATTAGCCCCAACGCTTACAACCAACAAGGGCGAGGGGATAAAAGTAATGACAATAGAGAATGTCCGTTTGAAAACGGAATAATCCAAGCGCAAAAGAACGGATGCGGCACGTTTGTAGCAGTTGCACCAACTCTTCTTTCATCAGACTATAAACAACCGCCGTTAGTGATAGAAAAGCGAAAGGAACAAGACAATGGAAAGAACCAATAACCAGGGTTGCCAAATGGTGGGGATGCTTGACATAAAAGGACAAGACCAATGCCGCCGGGTGTATTCCGTGGACGGAATAGCACCAACCCTTACAACATCCGGGGGGGGGCAAAGGGAAGTGAAAATATTTGATACAAAGCGGTTGAGGGTGCGAAAGTTGACCCCTAAAGAATACGGAATTTTACAAGCGTTCCCTATGGACGATTGGAAACAAGTTGTTTCAGATAGCCAGGCATATAAACAATTTGGCAATGCAGTAACCACAACGGTTTTTACTGCAATAGCGGAAGAGATAGCAAAAAGCATTTATGCAGCAGAAGAAAGCGAGGAACAAAACATGGAAGCAGAAAACAAGAATTTTACCGGGATGAATGAACCGGAAGAGAAGCCAACGGCGGAAAGCGTTTTGACGGTAGCAGAAGCCCAGGCGGCAGCAAGCCAGGAAGAAACAACTAAAACTGCAATTCCGGCAGAGGAAACCATAACGCCGGACGCATTAGCCGCCGGGATGTTACATTTTCTTCTTGATAGTGGAATTGTAGCGAGTGCGTGCGTGACAGATGAAACAGAAAAGATGTTTGCAAAGCACATTAAAGAGGAATTGGACGGAATGACGATTGGGGAAGCACCGGAGATTTTAAGAGATTGGGAAGCGGCACAAAACGCCGTCAATGATATGCTTTCAAAATATGCACCGGGCGGATATATGGGGAAAATCATTTATCCATTACTTACCCCATTAAAAGAGCGGTTGGAAGCCGGAGAAAGAACACCGGATTTATACAACGCCATTGTAGAAGCCACAAGGTAGGTGCGGCGTATGACATTGGCGGACATTGTGGGCGTTATGTCCGGCCCGGACCGTGTGCGGATTACAAAAGGCAGAGTGGAATTATTTGCCGGATATTTGGGTAATTTGGTACACATGGCAGAATATGAAGCACTTATGGCGGAAGAGGTCACACGGATAAAAGAAAAAGTGGACATAACCCATAAAAGGTATAAGGAATTGGGGCTAATGCAGCCGTTACACCCGGAAGAAACACCAAATTACAGTTTTTCGGATTTGCAGTTGACTATATATCGGGAAATCATATTGAAAAGTGAGGAATAAGACGTGGCAGAAATTGGAAAATTGGAAATTACCGTTTTGGATATGCCAAAAATCCAAAGGTTATTGAAGAGGTACGAGAAAATCCAAAGGCGGCGTGCCTGGAGAAATCACGCAAGGACAAAGAAAGTGAGGAATAACACATGGAAGAAAAAACAATGATGCCTATTAACAATCAGATTGAGCCGGATTTTTTAGAACACATCAAAAGCACCTTTAAGCGGTGGAGAGATTTAAACACCCAGGGCGTGACGATTGGGGCAAGGGAATTAAGTAATTTTGCCTTTACCTTAAAAGGTGCATCCATGAATAGCCATTTGGGATTTAAGTACAATTTCAACCCACGGGGAACGGATGCAGACGGAAACCCGGCAATCACATTAAAACTTTATACCAAACCGGAGCAGATGAACCCGGCAGCAGATAGGCCGGTATATGAATTTGCAGCCCCTTACATGGTTTAGGGTGCAGCAGTACAGAAAGCGAGGGAACGCAACATGATGCAGAAATTAAAAGAAGAAATCACGGCAACAGCCAACAGAGAATTAAACCGGGCAAATGAGCAATTCCCGTTATTTACATCAAAACATGAGGGCGTGGCGGTTGCCTATGAGGAATTGGAAGAGAGCAAAGAAGCCCTTGAAGAGTTAGAAGCATCCTTTAAGTGCTTATGGGATGATGTGAGAGGGAAAGAAACGCCTCGTTATCTGAAAGAAGAGATAACACCGCTTAAAATTGCAGATTACGCAATTAACCTTGCGTGCGAAGCCGTACAGACGGCCGCTATGCTTATGAAATATGAAATGAGCCTTAACCTGGCAGCAGAAAGAGAGGGCGAATAATGGCAATATATGCAATTGATTTTGATAACACGTTGGCTATTACCCGTTTCCCGGAAATCATAGCCCCCAATAAAAAAATGGTTGCTTTTGCGAAAACGGTAAAAGCCCAGGGACACAAAATAATATTATGGACAAGCAGAGCCGGGGCAGACCTGGAAAATGCCGTGGAGTGGTGCAGATTGCAAGGGATTGTATTTGATGCCGTGAATGAGCCATTACCGGAGCAGATAAAGCGGTGGGGCAATGATACAAGAAAAATCTATGCGGATTATTACATAGACGATAAGAACATGACAATAGCCCAAGCGGAAAGCACCATGAACCAAATAAAAGAGATTATGGAAGAAATGGCAGAGTAGAAAGCGAGGGAACACAACATGGGACAGTTTAAAGATTATATGGATTTGGACGAACACCCTTTTACGGGATTAAGAAAACTATCAATGCCGTTCAAAGCAAGAATTAAAAACACCGAGTACATAAGAAAGTTTTTTGACGGAACGCCAAACTTTAGCCAGGTGGAAGATGTGACGATTGGAAAGGTTTATGAAATCCATGCGGTAAATGGCTACGGGGATGTTTCGGACTTTATTTTCACGGATGATTTGGGAAATGAAAATAGATTAGGAAGTTTCTTTTTTGAAGATGCAGAAAGCGAGGATAAATAAATGGGATTTATGGACAATTTTACATCAGATAGCCCGGTAACGGTAAAGCAGCCGGATTATTACGTAATGACAAAAGAAGCAGCCAAAGCGGAGTTAATCACAAATGCGGTCAATGCGGAAGTGCCGGGGTATTACATCCAAGCAATGATTACCGGAAAAAAGCCGGATTTTCTTAATACCCTGGATGCAGAGGAAGAGGAAACGGGATTTAGAACGGAATATGAGCAGATAACCGGGGCGGTGGTATCAATTTTTGAAGCCTGGGAGAAAGAAAACGGCGTTGAGAGTGCAGCGGACGGATTACATAGGCTTATAGATGATTTAAGCAAAAACCGGATTGAAGAATTAAGGGTAATCAGAGAAAACAGAGAAGCAGAAAACGCAATATTAAGCAAATTACTAATTCCGCCATTATGTGGGGACAAAAGCAGAGCGGAAGAAACAGAAAGCGAGGGAACACAACATGATGCAGACGGCAGCAGTACAGAAGATAAGCGAACAGAATAGCCCATATAAAGCAATGTTGGACCGGGCCTATATGATAGGCTACACGGATGCCATGAACCAGGAGAGAAGCCGCAGAAGAGCCGCCAGGGAACGCCGGGAAAGAAAAAAGTATTTTGCCATGCAGAAGTTAAACGGCGTTGCGTTGCTGATTTTCACGGCCGTAGCAATCAAGATTTTAGAGGGGGATGCAACAATAGCATTTATAACCGTTCCTTTAGGGTTATCCATGCTTTTATCCAAAGAAATGTTGGTTATCAATAAATATTATTGGAGATGTGAGGAAAAGGCGGAAAGAGGGGGGCAGTAATGAAGTTTGTTATCCAGGGATTAAAGTACGATACGGATAAAATGAAGAAAATAGCGAATGTGAAGAAATGGTATGAAACCAATAGCCCACTTGTTAAGGCAATTTACGGAAATAGAGAAGTAGGAACTACATACGATTGTGAATTGTGGAGAAGTGAAAAAGGAAATTGGCTTTTGACGCATACAGAGGACTACAACAAGAAAGTAGGACACGCCATAACAGAAGAGGAAGCAAAAAGCCTTTTAATGAGATATGCACCGGATATTTACGAAACAGAGTTTGAAGAAATACCGGAAGCATAGAAAAAGCGAACCCCTATTGCAAAGGTGGGGACCTAAAACAATAGGGGTTGGAACTCAACAAAGAGAGTATAGCACAATATATAGTGTTTGTAAATGCGGTTTTTCTATATATAGGAAGAAACCGCATTGGAAAGGTTGGTTTTACATGGTCGTAAGGATTATTACCATAATTGCAGCAGTTACGGCAACGGGATTTTTCACGCTTGCTGCTTTATGGTTCATAGGATTTTTGAAAGTCCGCCAGGCGTGGGCGTGGCTTTTTGAAGATTGGGACCGTAGATTTTAATTTTTTTTGACGGTGCAACCGGGTTTAGCCGTCCTTGTAATGGGCCTTAACATATCAACCATTATAGAAATATATGTTTTATATCTGCCTGGATAGGTGGGTTTTAGATAGATAAGTGAAAAGGTGGGGCAATGGGTAAAAGATATTATGACAATTACGATTATGAGGAAGCATACAAGGAGCAGTGCAAGAAGTTAGAGGAAGCAGAAATGGAAAGGTGGATGAAAGAGGGGTGGGTAAACTGCCTATACAGAACATCCACATACAAAAGCACCAATACAGAGAGCAACACAACATTGCTTGAAAGTATGGTGTACCCGTCCTTTAAATTCAAAGCAGATATGCCAAAGACGGAAAAGAAGAGAGAAACAAGCCCGTCACAATCAAACCTCAACGATAAGAACGCAAGACGGTATTTAATCCGTTTAGCCAATATCAATTTTGGAAAAGGGGATATATGGGCTACGTTTGGTTGGAATAATGGGTTATTGCCGGAAACCTACGAGGATGCAAAAAAAGATGTGGTTAATTTCATACGCCGCATAAACCGCAAGCGTAAAAAGTTAGGGTTAGAAAATGCAAAGTATATTTACATAATCGCATTTGAGGAATACACACGCCCACATTTTCATTTACTCATATCCGGCGGAATAGACCGTGACGAGTTAGAAAGAATGTGGGGAAAGTGCGATAGACCAAACACCAGGAACATAAGCCCGGACGAGAATTTTTTATTAACCGGACTTGCTACATACATAACACAGAACCCACACGGAACAAAGCGTTGGTGTCCGTCCAAGAATTTGAAAAAACCGGATGAACCAAAACGCAGTTACTCAAAATTCAGAAAAGCAAAGGTGGAGAAAATGGCCTTTGATAGTAGCGTGTTACAAGCAGAAATGGAAAAGGCATATCCGGGCTTTACGTTCCTGGATGCAGAGGTAAAGCACAACGGAGTAAACGCAGCCTTTTACATATACGCCCGTATGGTTAAAAAGGGCGAGAAGCCGAAAGGCAAGCCACAAAAAAGAAAGCGAGGGAACAAAGCATGAAAATTATTTGCACACTAAACCTAAAGGGCGGATGTGCCAAGACCACAACGGCGGTCAGTATGGCGGAATTATTAGCAACCGGGTTTAAATCAAAGCGTGGAGCAGTTGAGCCGGGAAAAGTCCTTTTGTTCGACAATGACAAGCAAGGAAACGCAAGCCGCTTATTTAATCAATACCTGGGGGACACAGAAGCCCCGGCGGCAGCAGTATTAAAAAGAGCCACATTCCGGGGAAACACAATAAGACACACGAAAATTGAGAATTTGGACATTGTACCATGCAATTATTTTATGGAGTTGGCGGAATTGGAGATTAAGGCGGACACGGAAACGCCACAACATGACAGATACCGCCGGGCATTTGAAGAATTAAAAAATACGCCGCCATTTGGAAATTATGATTACTGCATCATAGACAACGCCCCGGATTTAGGCATGAATGTAATAAACGCCCTTGTGGCAGCGGATGAAATTGTTATACCCGTGAATTTAGATTGCTATTCCCTGGACGGATTGGAAGAATTGGTGGACCAGGTAAACAATGTTAGGCAGTTGAACCGCAAAGCCCACATTGCCGGGGTGCTTATTACGGACTATGAGAAATCAGACACAAGCGAAGCGGCGGAAACATGGTTGAGAGAAAAAAGCGGATTGCCCGTATTTAATACAATCATACGCCATTCCAAGAAAGTAAAAGACAGTACATTTTACCACAAAACGCCAATAGCCTATTGCGTGAGAAGCGGAGCGGCACAAGGATATAAAAATTTCATCCTGGAATACATGAATAAACCACACATGGTAGCAGAGCAGAAAGAGAGGGGATAACATGGGCTTTAATATTATGGACCTTATGAACGGAGCAACCAGGGCAGCAGTTGAGGGCGTAGACAACTACGAAGCAATAACCCTTAACCTGGACGAAATCAAAGTTACGAAGCACAACCGTTATAGCATGGACGATTTGGAAGAATTGGCAACATCAATTCTTATGGACGGATTGCAAGAGCCGTTAATCATTGGCCGGGTAAATGGGGAGTATCTTCTTTCCGGTGGACATAGACGGCGTGAAGCCCTTGTTATTTTGCAGAACGAGGGACACACGGAGATTACGCAGAACATCCCGTGCCGCTTTAAGGACATGACGGAAACGCAATTTAGATTATCCTTGCTAATCGGCAATACCTTTAACCGAAAAATGACCGATTACGATTTGATGAACCAGGCGGCAGATTGGAAAGAGGTATTGACCCAGGCGAGAAAGGAAAAATTGTTAGTTCTGGAAGAGGGAAAAAGGGTTAGGGATTATGTGGCGGCAGTCCTGGGGGAAAAACCAACCAAGATTGCACAGTTGGAAGCAATTAACAACAATGCCACGGAAGAGGTAAAAGAGCAGTTTGAAAAAGGCAATATGAAAATTACAAGTGCCTATGAAACAAGCAGATTATCCGAGGATGCACAAAAAGAGGTTGCGGCAGCAGTTGAAGCCGGGGCGGATATAAAGAGCGAAGAGATAAAACAGATGTCCGAGGAGAAGAAAAAGAAGCGTAAGACCGCCGAGGACATAGCCAAGGAACAAAATGTGTCAGATACCGACACATCCGAGGAAGAAAAGGCAAATGCCAAGAAATTACACGCCGTAAAAATGCTTGAAAAATATTATATCTATCTTTCCGAAGAGGAAACGGGCATTTTGGAACGGATGTTGGAAGATTGCAAACGCCGTAAACGTGAATATGCCTTAGAGGAAGATTAAACGGGTATGGGGAAAATTATATTATTCCCCACGCACCCGGATTATTGCAAAAGGTGTATTTATTCCAGGGACAACGGAACGTGTGCAAGCGAGAAATACAACGAAAATCAATACAAGGTAAATTGCGTGTGGCATTACTGCAAATACCGGAAAGAAAAGGCGGAATATGAAACATGAGTATGCAGAACATGAAGAGAAGCGAAACAACGGAGCAAATAGCCCTTTTCAATTGGGCGAAGCGGACAGAAAGCATATTGCCGGAATTGGCGTTGATGTACCATGTGCCAAACGAGGGCAAAAGGAGCAATGGCGGAATATTAAAGGCGGCCGGACTTAAAAGCGGCGTGCCGGATATATGCCTACCCGTTGCAAATAACGGCTTTCACGGGTTGTATATCGAATTGAAGTTTGGAAAGAATAAGGCAACCAAAGCCCAGGAAGAGTATATGGCAATGCTTAATGCACAAGGTTATAAAACGGCGGTGTGCTATGGGGCAGAGGAAGCCGGGGAAGAAATATTGTCATATCTCACAGAACCGGGACGGATGCCAAAGAAAGCGTGCGTAAATGCACCGTGGATTAACGGAAAGTGTGACGGTATCAATTTACCGTCACGAATGTTTAGCCGGGAAGAGTGCAGAGGGTGCAAGAATTTTAATCCAGGAAGAGAAGAGAGAATAATAAACGAGATTTTAAACGAACACCCGGAAAAGAGAGAAATAAAGCAAGCAATTATAAATCTTTCATGCGGTCAGACGGGAAATAAAAAGATTGAGAGCATGGAAGATACATTGGAGATTATCAACGCCACATTGGGCGGAATGGTAAAAGGCAATGAATTGACCGTGGAGCAGTCGGCAGCAGTATTAACGGTTGCTATGAAAGCCTACGAAGTAGGAAAGAAAGCGAGGATGAAAGTATGAGTGCAAAAGCAGATAAAACGGGTTCATGTTCCTTTTGTGGACAGACCAAAATAATACAGGTCCCGGAAGAGTGGGAGCAAGGGCAGATTAACGAAGCGGTAACGTGTGAGTGCGAATGTGAGCAAGCACAAGCATACGCCAAAGCAAAAGAGAGAAAGGACAAGGCAAAGAAAAGAGTAAATGAATTATTCGGCAGCGGTGCAGAAAAGCCCGTTGCGGAAGATGTGGTTAATCTTTTAATTGCAACCGTTGATGCAATCGAGGATAAGCACATGAAAGGGATTACCGTTGATGTGGGGCATGGCGTAAAAGCAAAGGTTTCTAAAATGGCGAAAGAAAGTATTAAGGTTGAACGGTCGGAGAATAAAAAGACCACATACGAAGAATAGCGGATTGGGGGGGCAGTATTGCAAAGAATTGATGATGATATTAAAGCCACAGTAAAAAAGATTATCCAGGGCAACGAGAAACGCAAACGCCGGATGCTTAACGGGAACGCATCAGCATTTGACCGTATGGCATATAGCGTGATAAATGAAGCCCTTAATAATTCATGCCACAACATAGATAGCGAAGCGGCACGGGAGCAGATGCAGAAACAAATATATAAAAGCGCGGTTCATTGTACGCCGTATGAAAGTATTTATGATGTGATGTGTGGCCGCCGTCAATTCTACGATTACCGCAATGAATTTATAACCGCAGTTGCCGAGGGGCTAGGAATGTTGCCAGGCAGCAGGACTAAAAGGAATACCGGATGCAGCAGTACAACGGGGACATAATAGCAAGGCAAAAGAATTTATAATTGGGTTATGGGGTAGCAATACACATAACCCATAAACCATTTACAGAAAGGGCGGTGGGACCGTGAAAGAATATGCAAAGGGCTTTTATAAGTCCGCCGCATGGAAGAGAGCAAGGCAGCAAGTAATAACCAGGAGCAACGGATTGTGCGAACGGTGCAAGGCGAGAGGAATATATAAGCCAGGTTACATTGTACATCACAAAGAATATATTACGCCGGGCAATATCAGCAATCCAAACATCACATTGAACCTGGACAACCTGGAATATGTTTGTGAGGATTGCCATAACAAAGAACACAAGGCAGTACATACACCAATGCGTTATCAGTATGATGCAAACGGAAATTTATTACCGCCGAAAGAAAATAATAAATCAGACCACACCCCCGGTGTGCAGAATTTGACACCGGGTAAAAGAACCGAGGGAGTTACCTCAAAAAAACTCCGCAAGGTCGCACGCATATGAGGGGGGGTATATTTATGGCAGAAAGCAAGAATGATTTAACAGAAAATAAGAAAAAAAGACCGAACAAATTAACAAATGCGAGGATTAAAAAAGAGATAGAGTTTTTAGAAAAAATGTTCGTTGGGGTTGATGATGAAAACAAGAAAACCCTTATAAATTCACTGATTGAGGAAGCGGCGTTTTTAAAAGTGGCTTGTTTCCAGGCGAAAGAAGAATTGAAAAAAGAGGGCCTTACAACGGAAACCGTGAATGCATCACAGAAATTTGTAAAAGCCCACCCCTCAACCCAAATTTACGAGAAATATTCACGCCAATATACCGCAATTATCCACTCACTCATTGAGTATTTACCGCCAAAAGAAAAAGAAAAAGTGGACCGTTTGGCGGCGTTACGGGATGAATAGTTAATGGATAATTGGATTTTTAAATACCATGAAGCAATCCAAAAAAAAGAAGTAATTGTGGGTGTATGGGTGCGGTTGTGTTTTGAAATTTTGACAACCGGGCTATTAAATGGCGAGTGGGAATTTAACGAGAAAAAAGCGAACAAGGCTATAAAATTCATAGAAAATTTTTGCCACCATTCAGAGGGACGGAGTGACCTTTTACACCTGGAATTGTGGCAAAAGGCTATTGTGTCCGCCATATTTGGCATTATGGACAAAACAACCGGGTATAGGCAGTTTAGAGAGGTTTTTATAATTGTTGCCCGTAAGAACGGTAAAACACTTTTTGCCGCAGCAATAGCCGCATACATGACATACGTAGACGGGGAATATGGGGCAAAGGTTTATTTCCTTGCACCGAAGTTAGACCAGGCGGATTTGGTGTATGATGCCTTTTATCAGATTGTGCAATCAGATGATGAATTAGACAGTATCACAAAAAAACGCCGGAGTGATATTTACATAAAGGCTTTCAATACAAGCGTAAAAAAGATTGCTTTCAACTCTAAGAAATCGGACGGTTTCAACCCTCAATTGGTAGTCAATGACGAAATGGAAGCGTGGCCGGGAGACCAGGGATTGAAGCAATACGAGGTTATGACTTCCGCCCTGGGAGCGAGAAAGCAGCCGTTAATAATATCCATTGCAACCGCCGGATATGTGAATGACGGAATTTTTGATGAATTATTTAAAAGGGCAACGGCATTTCTAAAGGGCAATAGCAGAGAAAAACGGCTTTTGCCTTTTATTTACATGATAGACGATATAGAGAAATGGGATAGCATAGAGGAATTAAAGAAGAGCAACCCAAATTTGGGCGTGTCCGTATCGGCGGAATACTATTTGGAGCAAATAGAGATTGCAAGAAATTCAATCTCGAAAAAGGTTGAGTTTATGACAAAGTTTTGTAACATCAAACAAAATTCAGCCGTGGCATGGTTGGATTATTGGGATGTTATGAAATGCGTACACGAAGAAAAGCCATTATCCCTGGAAGATTTTAAAGGATGCTATTGTGTGGGCGGTATCGACCTATCAAGAACCACGGATTTAACCGCAGCAAGCATTGTAATAAACCGGGACGGAATAAACCATATATTCACACGGTTTTATATGCCACAAAAGCGGTATGAAGTGGCAATTAACGAGGACAACACGCCGTACAACATATATAGGGACCGGGGTTTTTTGTTCATATCCGGGGAAAACCAGGTGGACTATAAGGATGTTTACAATTGGTTTATCGAACTTGTGAAAGTGTATAAAATCAAACCGCTAAAAATCGGCTATGATAGGTATTCGGCAAATTACCTTGTGGAAGATTTGAAAACCGCCGGGTTTCACACGGATGATGTATACCAGGGAACGAACCTCACACCCGTATTACATGAGTTTGAGGGGAATTTAAAAGACGGGCTTTTTGATTTTGGGGACAATTCCATGTTGGCGGCACATTTCCTTAACGTGGCGGTGGATATTAACCTAAACGATAGCAGAATGAAACCCGTAAAAATTGAAAAGCGTATGAGGATAGACGGGGCTATGAGTGTGTTTGATGCCCTCACAATGGTTTCCAAGTACCACAATGAGATAGGCAAGAAATTATTGAATATAAGCAAAGAAACCGCATAGATGCAAGGGAAAATGCGTTGCGGCAGCAGTATTAAAGTGGGTCAGAATTTCAACACGAAACATTATAGAATGTTGGTGTGGGAAAACTGGCCCTATTTTTGAAGAAAGGGGGAGAAGAAAACGGGAATTATCGCAAATGTATTAAATTCATTCCGGGCAAAGTACAGACCCCTACTATTGAGCCGTGGAGAGTATGAGCCAACGGGAACATTACGGGATAATGACATTGTGGGAGCAATTGCGGATGCAATCGGAAAGAATGTTGGCAAGTTGAAACCCCAGGTAATCCGTAAGGATGAAAAAGGCATGGTAATTAAAAATGATTACATTGCAAGGCTTTTATCTTTACGCCCATGCCCGGAAATGTCAACCTATGATTTTTTATACCGTATTGCCGTTGATTTGGTTTATACATCCAATTCCTTTTCCGTGATTTTTTGGAACAAGGATTTTACCAGGGTTGAGAGCATCCAACCGATTACCACAACATCATATAGGATTTTTGAGGATGATAAAAATAACATCCTTTTCCGCTTCCGTTGGGATTATGACGGAAAAACGTACACCGTGCCATACCAAAATGTAATCCATGTTAAGGCGAGATATAATAAACGCCGTTTCCTGGGAACAACGCCGGATATGGAGTTAAAAAGAAGCCTGGACCTCATAGAAACATCCGGGGAAACCATAAAGAACATTGTAAACCGTTCAAATTCTTTAGCCGGGTATTTGAAATATAACAATATCGCAGATGATGAAGAATTGAAAGAAATAGCCCGGAATTTCCAGGATGCCTATATGAACAAGGACAACGCCGGGGGAATTGCCGCAATTGATAACACGGTGGAGTTTAAAGAAATCTCACAGAGAACGCCGAGCATACCGACAAACCAAATTACATTCTTACGGGATAACATATATCGTTATTACGGCGTGAATGACAAAATATTGACTTCCACGCTAAACGATACCGAGTTTATTTCATTTTACGAGAATGTAATTGAACCTATCAGCGTGCAATTGTCCTATGAGTTTACATTTAAACTCTTAACGCCCCGTGAAATTGGTTACGGAAACCGCATTGATTTTGTGGCAAACCTTTTACAGTATGCCACATTGCAGACAAGGGAAACCATAGGCGGCGGAATGTTTGACCGTGGAGCGTTGACAATTAACGAATACAGAGAACTTATGTATTACGGCCCGGTAGAGGACGGGGACCAAAGGTTGGTATCTCTAAACTATGTCAAGGTTGGGGACCAATCATTGTACCAGGTAGGGCAGCAGAACGAACCGCCGGATGATACCGGAGCAAATGACAGAGAAAAACGGGCAATGCAAGCGGCCGCCCGTGCCTATATGCAGATTATGAAAGGGGGTTAATGGAAATGCCACAGATAAAACAGTTTATTGCGTGCAAAAACGCCAAGACCGCAACCGTAAAGCCGTTTTGTGAGATTAAAAACATCACAGATACAACGGCGGACCTTTATTTTTACGGGGATATTGTTTCGGATTGGTGGGGAGCATGGCAAGAAGAGGACCAATACCCGGATGCAATCAAAAATTTCCTTGCAGAAGCAAACGGCAGAGATTTAAACATTTACATCAATAGCGGCGGCGGTTCGGTATTTGCCGGAATTGCTATTTACAATATGCTTAAACGCTACCAGGGAAAGAAACATTGTTTTGTGGATGCCCTGGCCGGTTCGATAGCATCACTTTTTCCGTTTGTGGATAGTGACAAACCAACAATTCCAAAGAACGCCTATTTGATGATACATAAGCCGTGGTGCGATTGCGAGGGCAACGCTAACGAATTACGCAAAATGGCGGACACATTGGAAGCCATAGAAGCCGGAATTTGGAGCATCTACGAGGAACATTTAGCAGAGGGCGTAACAATCGAGCAGATAAAAGAGTTAATGGAAGCGGAAACATGGTTGAGCGGCGAGGAAGCCGCAAAATACTTTAACGTGTCGGTGGGAGAAGAAAATACCGCCGTTGCAGCAGTCCAGGACTACACGAAATTATATTGCAAGAACACGCCGGAAGCATTAGCCGGGGGAAATCCGCCGGACGATACCAAGGACCAGGCAGCAGCCAAAGAAAAAGAAATCAGAAGCAAAATTGCAGCATTAACAATTCAACACATGGAGTAAGAAAGAGAGGAAAGTAGCATGAACAGAGAACAGTTAATGAAAATGAGCAAGAAAGAGTTAAAAGCACGCCTTGTTACCGTGGGTAAAGAAGCCCAGGACAAGAGCGGCGAGGAATTAACCGCCCTCATGGACGAAGCAAGGACCATTGGGGAAATCCTGGACGAGATTAAAGCCCGTGAGGAACTTGCAAAGGCAGCCCAGGCAGCAGCCGGAGAGGACGAAGGACCGGACGGAAACGCCGGAGAGGGTGCAGAGGTCAAAGACCAGGCAAGAGCAAAGAGCGGTAAGGCATTAAAAGCCGGAGCAAAGACCACATACAACGCAAAGAAGATTGCTAAACCTATGGCGGCACTTTCCACCACAACGGGCGTTGTTATGCCACACCATACAAGCCCGGACATTGCACCGACATTTAACAACGTATCATCCCTTATTGACCGTGTTACAACTATTCCGCTTGTAGGCGGCGAAACATATAGCCGTCCTTATGTGAAGTCATACGGGGACGGGGCCGGAAACACCGCAGAGGGAGCAGATTACAACACATCTGAACCGGAATTTGGTTACGCAGAGATTGCAAGAGAGAAAATCACAGCATACGCCGAAGAGCCGGAAGAAATGCAGAAATTAACGGATGCAGATTATGACGGCGTTATTGAAGATAGCATTACAAGAGCAATCCGCCGTTACGCATCTCGTCAGATTTTGGTAGGGGACGGCACAAGCGGAAAATTCAAGGGAATTTTCTATAATCCGGCAAGCGAAAGTGATGATATTATTGACCGCAACACGGACATTACAACCATTACCGCCGTTGCAGATGATACCCTGGACGAGATTATTTATTCCTACGGTGGGGATGAAGAGGTAGAGGATGTAGCCGTGTTAATCCTTAGTAAGAAAGACTTAAAGAAGTTTGCCAAGTTAAGAGATAAACAGGGCAGAAAGGTTTATACAATCGTAAACCATGGCAATACCGGAACAATTGACGAAGTGCCTTATATCATCAACTCCGCTTGTGCAGAAATTGGCGGAACAAAAGATGCTTATTGTATGGCTTACGGTCCGTTATCAAATTACGAGGTTGCCGTATTCTCTGATATTGAAACGGCAAAATCTACGGATTACAAGTTTAAGTCCGGCCAGATTTGCTACAAGGGTTGCGTATTCATGGGCGGAAATGTCGTTGCAAGAAACGGATTTATCCGTGTAAAGAACCCGGCAGCGTAAGAGAAAGGCGGCTAAAGCATGACAAAGGAACAATTGATTGCGAAAGCCAAATTGAGAATTAGAAAAACATCAAGTGATATGTTGGATGAAGATGTGGGGCAGCTTGTAGAAGTTGCCCTTGCAGACTTAAAACGTATCGGTGTGCATAGTTCCTATTTGGATGAAGCAGACATAAAAGACCCCTTAATCATTGAAGCCGTTTTGTTATATTGTCACGCTAATTTTGGAAGCCCGGATAATCAGACACAGTTACTTGCATCCTATAATGCAATGTGTACCAAGATAAAAGGCGGTGGGTATCATAGAGAAGTCAATAAAACTATTGATTAAAAAGAACCAAACAGAATACCAGGAAACGGAAGTAATAGCATCAATTAACCCGGTGGGGCGTGACGAGTTCGCAGCCGCCGGGCAATTGGGTTATAAAGCAACATCACAATTGGAAGTTTGGGACTTTGAATATGACGGGCAAACGGAAGTTTCCATAGACGGAAAGCGTTATGCAGTATATAGAACCTACGGACCGAAGAGCAACGGAAAAACAGAGTTGTATATTGCGGAAAGGGTGGGGAAAGGTTGAAAGTTTCACTTGATAGCCTGGACGAAGAAATAAAAAAAGAATTGGAAAATTTCAATGCGGAAGTGATAAACGCAGCAAATGACAGTTTCCAGGAAACGGCAAAAGAAGCCGCAGAAATGTTAAAAAAAGGCGGACCGTACCAGGAAAGAACCGGAGCATACACAAAAGATTGGGCGGTTGACAAGCGAGGAAGCCGGACAAGTGTAGTTACCGGGTTAAATGGATATAGCGTTTATAACAAGAAGCATTACCAATTAACCCACCTTTTGGAAAACGGACACCAAAGCAGAAAAGGGGGCCGTGTAAAGGCATTTAGCCACATTGCCCCGGTCAATGAACAATTGGGCGAAATGGTAACCGGAAAGATTGAAAGCAAATTAAGGGGGTAAAAATGGCAACGGCAGCAGTATTAACAGAGAGGGCGGAAAGTCTGGGACTACCCATAACAAAAAACGCCTTTGAGGGGACTTTAGAAAACCCCGTGCCGCCATTACCTTACATGGTTTACCTTTTGCCACGGGAAGCAACCGCCGGGGCGGATAGTAGACCAAATAATCTAATGGCGGATGATTGGCAATTGGAACTTTACACCGTTGCAGATGATGAAGCGGCGGAAGAAATCAGAACACGGATTGAAAACGAGGTTTTACATGATGTGGACTATGTTAAATTTGTGGCTTATGTGGATAGTGAGGAATGTTTTCAAACGGCCTACGAAGTCACGGGATTATTGAGGAAAGCGAGGAAATAAGAATGGACAAAGAAAGCATTGTTTTAGGTAGCGGAGATTTGTATTGTACAGACTTCCAGGGAACAAACGAAGCAATCCCGGATGATGCGGCGATTGAAACAGAAGATAACCGCCTGGGGCATATTAAGGGCGGTGCGGAAATTGAGTATGCACCGGAGTTTTACGAAGCAAAAGACGATATGGGTAAAGTTTCCAAAGTAATTATTACGGAAGAGGAAGCCACCCTTAAAAGCGGAATTATGACATGGTGCGGAACAACGCTTGAAAAGTTATGTCAGACCGCAAGAGTGACAGAAGATAAGGCAAAGGGAATTAGAACGGTCAAAATTGGCGGTATCGGAAACGCAACGGGTAAGAAATACCTTTTGCGATTTGTCCATAAAGATACCCAGGACGGAAATATCCGTGTAACGATTGTTGGTAATAACCAGGCCGGTTTTACGATTGCCTTTGCAAAGGATAGCGAAACCGTTATTGATGCAGAATTTAAAGCACAGCCTATGGACAAAGAGGGTACTTTAATCCTTTACACAGAGGATATTGACAAAACAGAGTAGCCAAAACACGGGCCAACGATAAGAACGGGCGGCCGGTTGAAAAATCGAGCCGCCTTATTGCATGAAAGAGAGGAACACAACATGGCAGTAAAAGAATTTAACATGAACAAAATTAAACGTACCTTTTGGCCGTTTACTCTGAAAGATAAAAAGGATGAAAACGGAAATGTGGTTGAAAAGGGCAAAAAAATTATTGTCCGTATGCCGCAAAAGGGCGTTTTTGAAGCAATAAAGGATGTGGAAGCCAACGGAACGGGCGAGGATGCCGATACATCAACCATTTATAACCTTGTGGCAGCAGTATTAAACAACAATATGGGAAATGTGAAAGTTTCAGCCGAAGAGGTAGAGAGTTACGACATTGAAGAGTGTACGGCAATCCTTAACGCATACATGGAGTTTGTGGATGAATTAAAAGCAAACCCAAACTAAAAATGCCCTATTATCCACGCCAGGATAAAAAGGGCGAAATCCCGTATACAATCCTTACACGCCCGGAAAAATTGGTTATGGACTATTGCCATATCAATATTTACGAAGTCCAGGAAATGGAAATAGATATTTACCTTTTCTTCTTACGGGAAGCAATGATTTTTGAAAATTCACAGACCGAAGAGGGACGGAAATATTTAAAAGATTGCTTCCGTATGGAGCAGACAAAACCGGACCGTGAGGGATTAAGAGAAAGATTTGGAAAGAAAGGGGGAAAATCAAGTGGCTAACAACATTAAGGGTATTACTATTGAGATTGGCGGAGATACAACCAAGTTGCAAAATGCCTTAAAGGGTGTAAACGGGGACCTCAAAAGTACCAAGAATGAGTTAAAAGAGGTTGAAAAGGGCTTGAAATTAGACCCCAAGAATACCGAACTTTTAGCACAGAAACAACAGTTGCTTACAAAGGCAGTAGGCGAAACCAAAGATAAATTAGATGTATTAAAAACGGCAGAAGCCCAGGTGGAGCAGCAGTTTAAAAACGGCGAAGCATCCGAGGAGCAGTACCGGGCAATCAAACGTGAAGTAATCGCAACGGAAGCAGAACTTAAAAACCTGGAAGAGCAAGCAAAGGCGAGTAATTCAACGCTTGCAAAGGTGGGGGATGCTTTTGGAACGGTAGGGGATAAGGCAACCAAAGCCGGGGAAAAGATGATGCCCGTAACGGCCGGAATAACCGCATTAGGAGCAGCCGGGGTTGCTGCATCTATGGAATTAGATAACGGCTATGACACCATTATTACCAAGACGGGAGCAACCGGGGAAGCCCTGGAAAGCCTTACGACAGTAGCGGACAATGTATTTTCAGATATGCCAACTACAATGGATGATGTGGGCGTAGCGGTTGGAGAAGTAAATACAAGGTTCGGGGCAACCGGGACAGAGTTAGAAAATCTTTCAAAAGAATTTATTAAATTTGCAAACATCAACGGAACGGATTTAAACACGGCTATTGATAGCGTGGACAGTATTATGACAAAATTCGGCGTTGATGCTTCACAGACAAAAAATGTGTTGGGGCTTATGACAAAAGCGGGCCAGGACACGGGTATTTCAATGGAAACATTGGAAACCGCACTTACAACCAACGGTGCAAGCCTTAAAGAAATGGGGCTTGATTTAACATCATCCGTTAATTTGCTTGCACAAATGGAAGCAAGCGGCGTTGATGTTTCAACCGCACTTGCCGGAATGAAAAAAGCGGTTCAGAACGCAACGGCAGACGGCAAGAGTGCAGACGAAGCATTGACCGAAACAATAGATAGCATTAAAAACGCAAAGACAGAAACGGAAGCCTTAACCATTGCATCCGACCTTTTCGGAAAGAAAGGTGCGGCGGAAATGACCCAGGCAATCCGTGAGGGGCGCTTATCCGTAGACGATTTAAGCGGTGCTTTATCAGACTATGGGGATGTGGTAAGTGACACATTTGAAACCACATTAGACCCGTGGGATGATGCAGCCGTAGCAATGAACAATTTGAAACTTGCCGGGGCAGACCTGGGAAGTTCCATTTTAACCACATTGCAGCCAACAATTGATAAGGTTGTGAACAAGGTAAAAGAGTTTACAACATGGTTTAAAAACCTGGACGACAACACAAAACAGATGATTGTAAAAATCGGAATGATTGTTGCGGCTATCGGCCCGGCTTTAATCATATTTGGGAAAATGTCAACGGGAATATCCGGGGTAATAAAAACCGTAACGGGATTAACAAGCAAAATAGGCGGAATGAGTGGTGTTTTATCAGCACTCACGGGACCGGTTGGAATAGTGATTGCTATTATAGCGGCACTTGCCGCCGGGTTCATTGCTTTATATAAAACGAATGATGAATTTAAAGAGAAAGTGGACGGGACCATAGGAAAGGTAAAGGATGCCTTTTCGCAGATGTGGACAACCATACAACCGCTTTTGGAGAGCCTAAAGCAAGCGTTTATTAACCTCATGGCTGCATTAAAACCCGTATTTGAATTTGTTCTTACATACATAGCAAGTATTGTAAATGGGGTTATCAATGCAGCAGCACCGATAATTGCAGCAATCCAAAATGTGATTGATTTTGTTACCAATATCATAAATGCCATTATAGCGTTATTACATGGAGATTTTGACGGTTTCTTTTCGTATCTGCAAGGTGCGTTTAATAGTGCAATATCGTTTGTAAAAAACATCATCCAGGCGGTTATAAATTTCATAATCGGATTTTTAGAGGGGTTCGGCGTAAATGTAAAAACATTATTTACCAATATTTGGAATAGCATTGTTGCCGTATTCCAGGGCGTGGGTCAGTGGTTCAGTGACCGATTTACGGAAGCATGGAACGCAATAACCACAATTTTTTCTGCAATCGGTTCATGGTTCGCCGCCAGGTGGAACGACATAAAAACCGCCCTTGCGACCGTGGCAACGTGGTTTCTTACCATGTTTACAAATGCCTATACGAATGTAACAAACGTATTCGCTACAATCGGTTCATGGTTCGCCGCAAGGTGGAACGATATAAAAACCGCCCTTGCAGCAGTAGCCACATGGTTTTTAACTATGTTCACAAACGCATACACCAACGTAACAAATGTATTTGCTGCAATTGGTTCATGGTTTGGGGCAAGGTGGACGGAGATAAAAACCGCCCTTGCATCCGTTCCAACATGGTTTAAAACACAGTTTGATAACGCATGGACGAACATAAAAAACGCATTTGCCAATGTAACTTCCTTTTTCTCTGATTTATGGGAGAAAATCAAGGGTTGTTTCGTAAATGTCGGTACGGCAATTGGTAGTGCGGTAAGTGATGCTTTTAAATCGGCAATCAACAGTTGCCTATCAACCATAGAGGGCGTTGTAAATAAGTTTATCGGTATGATTAACGGGGTAATTGGAATTATCAATGAGATACCGGGCGTTTCACTTTCAAAAATTGATACGCTTTCACTTCCGAGACTTGCAAAGGGCGGTGTATTAAGAGAGGGTACGGCAATGGTAGCAGAAGCCGGGCCGGAACTTTTAAGCATGGTAAACGGAAAAGCGGTTGTAACACCGCTTACGGGTTCAGCCGTAAACACGGCAGCAGACAACCTAAAGGGTAATAATGGCGGTTTCCACCAGGAAATCAATATTACAAGCCCTAAAGCCCTATCCCCTTATGAAGTGGCAAGACAAACGAGAATACAGACCCGTGCAATGGCTATTGCAATGCAGAGGGGGTAAATTATGGCAGATATTACAATTACTTGTACAAATGATAAAAATGTTTCTATTACCTTTAGGTGGGATTGGGATAAAAGCCCATTCCACCTATTGGATGTAGAGGGAATTTATGGTTACAGTTGCAAGGTTACAACATCAGAAAATACTACCACGGACGGCAGCACATACCAGGGAAGCACGGCAGAGGAAAGAAACATTGTAATTACAACAGAGATTGACGGGGATTACAAAAAGAACCGGGAATTATTATACAGAGTATTCCAAAAGGGCAGAACCGGAACGCTTGAATATAGCGAGGACGGGGATGTAAAAACTATCAATTACAAAGTAGAAAATGTATTGCCGGGAGCAATAACGGGCGTTGTGAGGGATTATACAATTAGTCTTAAATGTCCAGACCCATACTTTAAGGACCTGTCAGATGTGGAAGTGGTAATGGCAAGTTGGGTATCAGATTGGTACTTTGAAAACGGGTTTGATATTAACGGCGTGGAATTTGGACACCGGGAAGCCGAGTTGGTAAAAGAAATTGAGAATGACAACGGAGCGGACAATATCGGAATTACCGCAATATTCAAAGCAGACGGCATTGTAAAAAATCCGGCCATTTACCATTCAGAGAGTGGGAAATATACAAAGGTTGGTTATACCGGAAATGATTTTGAATTACAAAGCGGTCAATATGTGGTTATTTTCACACATACCGGAAAGAAAAATATGTATCTTTTGGACGGTGTGAGCCAGGCGGAAATTGAGGAACACAAGGACCGTTATGGAATGATTGATTGGGACACGGTTGTTTCCATATACGGGACAATCATAAACCAATATTATGACGAGGACGGGGAGTATATACAGTTGCAGGACGGCACAAACACCATTACATACAACGCAGAAAGCGGCATTAACTATTTATCCGTGTCAGTATATTACCGCATTTCATATTTGGGGGTGTAAGAGCATGGAAATTATTGTATATGACCGCAATTTGTACCGCCTGGGGACGATTGAAAACCATACATCCTTACAATGGCATAGAAAATATTACGAGTGTGGCACGTTTGAGTTACACGCCCCGGCAACAGAGGACAACATAAGGCTTTTGCAGCCGGGTAATGTAATAAGGCCAAAAGGAAAGGATGAAGCCGCCGTTATCCGTGGGGACCAGACGGAAGAGGAAAGCACCCTTGTAAATGAGATTGTGCGAAACGGCTATTTTCTGCCTATATATTTCAATGACAGATTGACCGGCCCCATGTTCACATTCAACGGAACGTGTGAAGATGCCATGCGCTTTATGATTAACCGTATGGCAGCAGTACCGTTATTGGAAGTAGCCCCAGGAATAGGGGATGCAACCAAAATAACATTCCAGGCAACCTATAAGAATGTTTTAACCTATCTTTCCAAGATTGCCCGGTATTGTGAATTGGGCTTTAGGGTAGTGCCGGACTTTAAGGGTAAGAAAATGACCTTTGAAACATACAAAGGCATAGACAGAACCACGAAGCAAGGCACAAAGCCCCGTGTAATCTTTTCAGAGAGTTACAACAACCTAAACCGTGCAAAACATACCTATTCAGACGAAACCGCCAAAACAAAGATTGTTGTAGGTGGGGCCGGGGACGGTGCGGACCGTATTTATGTAACGGTTGGCGGCGGAACGGGGTTTGATTTACGGGAAGAGTTTTTGGATGCCAAAGACATAAACAAAGATGATTTTTCAACCAATGCGGAATACCTGGAAGCGTTACGCATCCGGGGGGAGCAGTACAGAGCGGAAAACGCCGTGATTGAGAACATAGAAGCCGAAGTGGAAGCCGAGGTTAATTTTATCTATGGCACGGATTACGATTTAGGGGACATTGTGACAGTAGAAAAGGCGAAATGGAACAAAGTATTAAATTTACGTATTACGGAACTTTGCGAGGTTTACGAATACGGCGGAATGTATGTTGTTCCTACTTTTGGGGATGCCCTACCCACAACAATAAATTGGGACAATTAGGAAAGGAGAGGAAAAGCAAATGGCAGTAAGAGGATTTTTTTACAATTCCGTAAATAAAGACCGCTTATACAACGGCCAGGATATGAACGAGGACAAAGCCCCGTTCTATAAAGAGGGTGTGGCGTATGGACATTTGCAAGTAACCGCAGACGGGGAAAGTATGGCGGTAAAGGTGGACGGCGGAAACCGTACCGGGTACGCATACATTAACTTGCACACAATCCATAATACAACCGTCCTGGAATTACCCGTGAGCGGTTCAAACGGTACATTGCCAAGAATTGACCGTGTAATATTGCGGAATGATGAAACAGAGCGAAAACCAAGCATTTTTATTTTAGAGGGGGCATATTCAAGCAATCCGCAGCCGCCGGAACTTACGAACAATGACACAATCCAGGAAAAATGTTTAGCGGAAATTTATGTGGCAGCCGGAGCGGTGGCAATATCCCAAAGTGATATTACAGACACCAGGGCAGACACGGGATTGTGCGGTTTCATTGCATCACAGTTTGAGGACTTTGATTTTTCACAGTTCACAAAGCAATTTAACGCATGGTTCGCCCTGGAAAAAAAGAGCATGGAACAAGACCATGCAAATTTTATTGAAGAATACGCAGAAATGACACAAGCGTTTATGACGGACCAGGAAGCACAATGGAATAAGTGGTTTAAAGAGAAGCAAACAGAACTTTCCGGGGATATTGCCGGGAAACTGCAATTACAGATTGATGATGTAAAAGAAAAGGTTTATAACATTGCCTTTAAGGTTTACATCATTAGCACATTGGAGCAGATTACAAGCCCGGTAACGGTAAAACTTACGAATAAGACCACGGGGACCATGCAGACGGTTACAGTTACAAAAAGCCAAATGGGCTTTTATGTCACGGAAGCCGGAGAATACACCGTGGAAGCGGATTTGGAAAGCGTTATGGTTACTCCGAAAGCCTTTAAGGTTACAAACGATAATCTTATGACAACGCAGAATATTACATTGCGTGAGGGTTCAAACCTGGGCTATATCGGAAATTATATTGGTTCATTTATTGCACAATAAAAAGAAAGAGAGGATTAAACAATGGTAGGATTTCCAAAGGTAATTAAAACAAAGGCGGATTTAGTCAACACCTACAAACTTGTAAAGAAAGGCAGATTGAAGAAAGAAGATTGGTTGGCAGCAGTTGAGAAGTTGGAAAATCAGAATTTCATCTTTTGCCCTATCCTGGAGAAAACCGAGGACAGAAAGGGCGTTACCCTTATGTTTGTAAACGAGGTTACAGAGGGGGACAAGGTAAAAGCCGGGAACGTGACCGCAACCGTTAAGACCGTGGAGCATATCGAGGTTGAAAAGGCAGCAGAAGCAGACCAGGAAGCGGCAGCAGTAGAGGGAACGGCGGCAGCAGATACCGAAACAACCACAAATAACAATCAGACCAAGCACACAATTTTGACACTTTCAAAGGCTATTGCGGCGGATGCGGCTACAATCGGTATTCCGGCAGAGGTTACATTTTATGACCGCCTGGGAATTACAGAAGAGGAAGTGGAGCAGATGAAAGGAGAGTTAGCATAATGGGAAGATTATTTGTTTATGACGAGAATATGACGGATGAGAGGGCGAAAATCACAGTTGCTAAAATGGCCGCCGTATCGGACATTGTAGCGAGTGAAAAGGCATTTATACAGTATTCCGCAGCCGGACAATTAACCGTGCTTGCCGGGGCGGTTATTGCGGTAGGGGATGCCATTTTTCAGACCGAGGAAACAACGCTTTCCGCCGCCAACCTGGACGGTGCAAGCAGTTTTGCACACGGTAAGGATTATTACATTTACTTGTGTGACAATGGCAAGGACAGTTCCAACGAGGTTTATTTAATCTCTGAAAATTCCACATTCCCGGACGGGGACGAATGGGACGATACAAACACCCGTAAAATTGGTGGTTTCCACTATGGTTTTGTTAGAAATGTGGATGAATACGGCAGAGAAGTAAATACAAGTGGAAGCGTGCGTGGTAGCGGTTGGGAAAGTAATGTGCGTGAGGACATTGCCCCTAACTCTGTATGGACCGCCTTGCACCGTCCGAAGTGTGACCCGTCCGGTATGGCATACCTGGGGAATGGATTGTGGGCGGATATTTACCTTGCATCAGATGACGGGGCAAACGGCTTACAGTCCGTATATAATGCAACGCCTATTACGGGTACAGAGGGCTTAAATTGGTATATTGCCAATGAAAAGGCCGCCCGTGTCGGAAAGCGTTTACCGGACCTTGCAGAGTGGTTAATTGCAGCAGAGGGAAGCCCCCAGGGATTGGACGGCAGCAATACAAACGGTTGGACCGCCACAACCAACACCGCAAGAACCGCCGTTGGAAAAATCAAAAATGCAATTTCCGTAAAAAATATTATGGATATTGCCGGGAACGTGTGGGAATGGCTTAACGAGTTGTGTTTAGACCCCACCGCTGCATCCTGGGGTTGGCAAAATGTTATGTCCGGTTACGGTCAAATTTATATGCCGAGTGCAACAGCCTTGCACGCCCTCATTGGCGGCGGCAGTTGGGGCAGCGGCGTGCTTTGCGGTAGCCGTGCCGTCGCTTGCAACTATTACCCGTGGTACGTGGCCGCGGACATTGGTGTGCGGTGCGTGTGTGACAGTCTGTAATCTGCCAGGGTGGGCGAAAGCCCACCCCATAGAAAAATATATAAACCGAGGATAAAAACATGGCAGAGAACAAGAAAAGCAATCAAGCGGATGCGTATATGGAGAGCATGAAAGCGTATCAAAAGACCTATGATTTTCTTTTGTACCTTTATCCCATATTGTCACAGTTTCCGAAATTTGAGAAATTCGCATTGCAGAGCCAAATTAAAACGGCGGTTTTTGAAATGCTTAAATCAGTAATCAGATTTAGAAAGACCGGGACAAAGAGCCATATATATAACGCAGATGTAGAGTTGCAGTTTATCAAAACCCTCATACGGCTTTCCTACGATTTGGAATATCCGGCAATGAGCAAACACAGATACGAAGTATTGAGTAAGAAAATGACAGAATTAGGATGTATCATTGGCGGAATAATCGAAGCCGTAAAGAATGGAAATTGGAAATAATGTTGGCATTGCCAATTTTATTTTGGGGAAACTGTTAATATGCACCGGGCCAGTTCACGGAACTTTCCGAGCCTTGCACGCCCTCATTGGCGGCGGCAATTGGAACAACGGCGTGCATTGCGGTAGCCGTGCCGTCAATTGCAACAATTACCCGTGGAACGTGAACACGAACATTGGTGTGCGGTGCGTGTGTGACTTTACAATTTTATAGACATAGAAGCCCAAGCGGCCACTAGCAAAGATTTACATTTTTTAAGTAAGTCAGACGGTTTGCCCGTTCCGGTGTGATACCGGACAAACTAACAAAGCAAACCACCTTTTAGTAAAATAGAATATTTGAAAATTGGTAGGGATTAAATGAAAACAGTAAAGGGACTACATGAGAAAATGGGGACCTTTGAAAATGCCAATACTTCATTCCACCAGGCGGCCAAGTGCAAGCGGTACACGGATGAGGTATTGGCTTTTTCTATGGTTAAGGAAGAGGAACTTTTAAGAGCAACCGAGGAAATACAGAATTTAACATATAGGCAAGGGGAATATAAGATATTTAAGGTGTTTGAGCCAAAAGAACGGCTTATTATGGCGTTGCCGTTCTATGATAGAGTGGTGCAACACATGATTTGTAACGCTATTCAACCCGTATTTGAGAACGGATTTTATTACCATTCTTACGCTTGCCGGAGCGGTAAGGGGATGCACGCCGCAAGTGATACATTGTATCAATGGATGTATGAAACAGAGGTTAAACAAGGGTTAAGGATGTATGCCTTTAAAGGGGACATATCAAAGTATTTTGCATCTATACCACATGACAAATTAAAGGATGAAAACCGCCGCTATATAGGGGATAAGAAAGCCCTTATGTTAATGGATGATATTATAGACCACAACGGCATATTGCCGGACGGCGTGGGAATACCCGTTGGAAACCTCACAAGTCAGTTATTTGCGAATGTGTACGGCAATAAGTTAGATAAATTTTGCAAGCACGTTTTACATATTCCGTATTTTGTGCGGTACATGGATGATTTTATTATCCTATCGGATGATTTGGAGCAGTTGAAAGAATGGGTTAAGAGAATAGAAGAATTTTTGGAAAATGAAATGCTTTTGCATATTAACCCTAAAAGCACAATCCTATACGCTGGGAATGGCATAGATTTTTGCGGATATATCCACTATGCAGACCACAAGAAAGTAAGAAAATCATCTATCAGAAAGTTAAAGCAAGATGTAAAGGCGTATGAGTTGGGCGAATTGCCGCCGGAAGAATTTAACCGGAAGTACGAAAGCAGAAAGGGACATTTAGGACACGCCGACACATACCACATTGCAAAGGCGGTTGAATACGAATTGTTGTTCTATGAATGGGAACGCCTGGAAGCAGCGGCGTAAAAGGGTCAGAATAAAAAGCCGTTCCATTATATGATTTACTTGTAAAAAACAAGGAAAGGAGCATGGAACAATGGAGAAAATGTTTAACTTTATTTCCGTGATTGGTGGATTGGTTGGCGGTTTTATCGTTTCGTTGTTCGGCGGTTGGGATGTGATGTTATACACAATATTGCTTTTTGCTATCCTGGATTATTTCACGGGCATTTTGAAAGCAGTCTATAAAAAAGAACTTTCAAGTGCAATCGGATTTAAGGGGATTGTAAAAAAAATCATGGTATTTGTGGTTATCGCAGTTGCCTACAACGTGCAGAGAATGACCGGGGACACAATACCATTAAGGGAAATTGTTATTGTTTTCTTTATCTGCAATGAAGCACTTTCTATTTTGGAAAATGCGGCGGAATTTATCAACATACCGCAGCAGTTAAAAGATGTGCTTTTGCAGTTAAGGGACAAGAACGCAGCGAAAGCGGAAGAAAAAGAAGAAAGCGAGGATAAGACATGGCAACAAAAGACCAGGTAAACGCCTTTATTGCGAAATTGGCAGCAATTGCAAGAAAAGAATATTTAACCCGTGATAAATGGGTTTTACCGTCCGTATGTATCG